>OHBU01000373.1_pt1 | contig 18281 bp, 18 predicted proteins | sample 1577421 | NCBI WGS metagenome assembly OHBU01 (sample SAMEA3879550, study PRJEB24766) | human gut metagenome | biome: human-associated habitat; feature: feces | place: USA | collected 1985/1987 | reverse complement strand
AAGCCCCGAAAACTTTGCTTATTCCAAATAATAATCTTAACTTTGCGGCATAAAAGGTAGGTCCATGCTTGCCGGGTACTCTGCAAAGGCATAAGAAAAGGTTATTTTTCAAACACGCAGCAAAGATAGGAAATCATTCAGCGGCAGGGGTAAAAACTGATAAAACGGAGTTGAGGCTTTCTAGAGGAAATGGGACTTCGGGGGTGCCGGTAACAGGATCAAAACAGAAGTGATTTTCGGGCAAGCGTTCCAGTTGTTCCAATTGTTTCAAATAGGTTTTCATAGGACAATATCCCTTTATAGAGACTCTATAACTACTTAATATATAGATAGTTATATATAAGAAGGTGGAATGGAACGCTCAAAAAAATAATTGGAACAACTGGAACGCTCCGCCCAACCCCACTTCTCTCTAAAAGGCTCATAATCAATAAATTATGTAGAAATAGAGACTAAGAATTTGAAGTACAATATCCCCATTTCAACCGCTCCGACGATGAAAAAGCTGGGAAAAGGCATCGAATAGGTGCAACTTTTGCTCTCTCAGGCATCAAAAGACATGCAGGAACCCTTATTTCCGATGCTCTTCCCGATACTCGAAGTGGAGATAAATGGGGCTATTTTTCAGTATTCCGCCCTCAATTAGGGGAAATCATGCCGTATGAAGACCTATCTTGTTGCCGATTCGGGCTATAATAAGGAACAACTGTCCAACATCGCTGAAACTATCTGTCCCAACTTCCGTGAACACGAAGAAAAGAGATTGGAGAAAAATGTTCCGCTATCGCATGGCATCGCACGCTATCGCACAACTAACAAAACGGGATTTTGTATCTTTGCATCGTGATTCAGAAAGCGCGCAAAATCACTTGCCCAGTTGGAGAAAAAAATCTCCCAAATTGGGAAAATAAAAAAGCCTGATTTAATCCGATAAAAAAAGAGCCCCCAATGCGGGAAAAACATCGGGGGCTTTTATTTTGATATCAAAAATCCTTAGTAAGGAAACAGGAGCGGAAGAACGAAGGTCATCACAACGCCGATGATAATCTGCAACGGCAAACCTACCTTCACGTAATCCATAAACGTATAGCCACCCGCCTTCATCACCAGCGCATTAGGAGGCGTGGAGAACGGAGAGGCAAAGCACATGCTGGCGCCCAACGTAACCGCAAAGAGGAAGGAATAAGGACTCACTCCTACCTGCTGGGCCGCCACCAGGGCAATAGGAGCCATCAGCACAGCCGTAGCTGTATTGCTGATAAACATCGTCATCAGAGAAGTGGTGAAGTAGATGCCTGCCAAGAGAGCTGTAGGTCCCATCGAACCCAAACTCTCTACCAGCCCCTGAGAAACCAAGGCAGAAGCACCCGTCTTCTCAAGCGCCGTAGACATCGGCATCATGGCGGCTATCAGTACGATGCTCTCCCAGTTGATGGTCTTGTAAGCCGCCTCCACATTCCGGAAACATCCGGCAAAGACGGTCAGCAGTCCGGCGATGATGACCGCCGTGACCGGAGCCACAGGAATGAAATCGAACACCATCATCGCAATCATCAGCAGCATGATGGCAGCCGCCACAGGCGCCTTATAATCCAAGAGTACCTTGTCGGCAGTCTTCTCTGGCTGGTCGATAACCACCCAGTTGCTCGTATCGGTAGCCAGATGAGCCAGATTGGTCCATTCGCCCTGCACCAGGAGCATATCGCCCACATGCAGCTTGGCGGCTATCAGATTGTCGGTAATATATTCATCGCCACGCTTTACGCCCAGCACGTTGATGCCGAAACGCTTGCGCAGGTTGGCATCGCCTATGCGCAGACCGGAAAAATTAGACGTAGGCATCACCACGATTTCGGTCAGTCCCAGGTCGTAGAAATCAATCTTCACATCCTTCATCTTCCTGAGGCCGTAATCGCTGGCAAAGCGTTTCATCTTCTCCTCCTCACCTATTATATATAAGGTATCGTGAACCTGAATGGTACTGCTGCTCTTCGCCATGTTCTGGCTCACATCCTTCACCAGTCCCAGTCGCGATTTCTTCTCGTTTCTTATCTCGATGATACTCACGCCATATTTCTTCTGAATGCTCAGCTCCTTCAGGGTTTTGCCCACGATATCCATCTGCTCGCCATTCTCGTCGAGGGCGGCAGAAGGGCGGCGGCTAGGCACGATGTAGCGATGCAGATTATCGAGCAGCTGATATTCGTCTACCAGGTCATCAAGCGATTTGCCCTGCTTCTTTTTCTTTCCGCTCTGCTTTTTGCTAAGGAAGATTTTGCTGAGCGGCATGAGCACGATGATGCCGATGGCGATGACGATGATGCCCACAGGGAAGAAGCTGAAGAAGGCAAGCGGCTGATAACCGCCCTCGGTCAATACTTCATCGATAACCAGGTTGGGCGGCGTACCGATGAGAGTAAGCATTCCACCCAGACTTCCGGCAAAGGCGAGCGGCATGAGGAAACGCGACGACTGCATGCCCGAGCCCGCAGCTATGCTCATGATGATAGGCATCATGATGGCCACCGTTCCGGTATTGCTCACGAAGGCGCCGATAAAGGAGGTTACGAGCATTACGAGCAGGAAGGTGATGGTTTCGTTGCCGCGCGAGAGCGCCATGAGCTTATTGCCCGTAAGCTTGGCAAGTCCGGTCTGCATGATAGCTCCACCCACCACGAAGAGTCCTATCATCATGATGACGATGGGCGAAGAGAAGCCCGCCAGCGCCTCGGCAGGTGTCAGGATACCCAGAACCAGGAGTGCAGCCAGGGCGGTAAGTGCCACGATGTCGACCCTCACCCTGCCCCAGATGAACAGGGCTACCGTAATAACCAATATGATAAGTGTTGTTGTCATGTTTTGAAAATTTTTATGTTATAATTACTGTATTTATTCTCTCACCTGCTGCGGCGTCATTCCGGTATGTTTCTTGAAATAGCGGCAGAAGAAGCTGGCATCAGCAAAATGATATTCCCATGCCATCTCCTTGATGCTCTGGGCGGAGCGCTTGAGTTGCATCTTCAGCTGGAGCACCACATACTGGTCGATGATGATTTTGGGTGTATGCCCCGTTACCTGCCTCACGATATTCGAAAGATACTTGGAGGTGATGTTCATCTGCTCGGCATAATAGTTGACATCTCTCGATTTCTTGTAATCGCGTTCCATGAGCTTCATGAAGCGGTTGAAGAGTTCTCTCACCCTGTAAGATTTCACCTCGTCGGGGCAGTTCTGCGGATTGCGTTGCAGATATTCATGGAACCCTATGAAGAAGGCCTTGAGCTGATAGAGTACCAGCTGCGAGATACAGGTACAGTCGTGCTGCTCGAAATAGAGTCTGAGGAGGGAAAACATGCTGTCGATGATACGGGTAACCACGGGCGAATCCTGCCGGCATCGGTCCTCGCGCAGGGCTGAATAAACCGTCTGTTCCAGCTGCAGACTGGCTTCGCGCAGCAGAGATGGATTATATTTCAGCATCTCCACTTCGAAGGCAGAAGCATTCATTCCGGCACAAGTATCCCCCTCGCAGGAAGCAGAAGACTCCACCTTCTTCACCTCTACCACATCATTCGGAAACAGGGTGATGACGGCTCCCTCATAGAGATCCCAATCCTTATAATTCACATTCAGCACGGCCCTGCCCTTGCGGCAAAGGAGAATGGCTCCATAGGTCAATATCTGCGGACCCTCCTGCCACTCGCTCAAATCGGAGCAGAAAAGACTGGCCTCCTGATAACTGTTCTGTTCTGATAATTCTATCATAAATACCTTTTATTCGCTTTTTGCGTGCAAATATACGGAAATAATGTGAGAAAAAAGAACTTTTGTTCCGAAAAAATCCATGCGGCACGAAAAATTTAAAATGGATATTCGCCCAAATCGCCGTACCTTTGCACCCGAATTCATGAGATAACGGAATTTTTAAATAATAATAATAACAGATTTTTGAATGATAAAGAAAATGATGATTGCAGGCCTTCTCATCTGGGGAGGCTCTCTATGGGCTGTGGCTCAAACCAGAATGACCATCGCCCAACTCTTCGAGAGAATCGAAGAAAACAGCAAGTCGCTACGAACCTCGAAATCGGGTGTAGAAGCTGCCAGCATCGGTATCGAATCGGCTAAAAGCAAGAAACTGCCCGACCTCGATGCATCCCTCTCCTTCAGTTACATCGGAAACGCCCTGATGACCGACCGCGACTTCAGTAACGCCCAAGGTTTGAAATCGCCCCACTTCGGCAATAATTTCGCCTTCCAGGCACAGCAGGTGGTTTATGCTGGTGGCGCCATCAACGCAGGCATACGCCTCGTCGAACTGGGCAAGCAGCAGGCAGAGGTGGGCGTGAAACTCACCCGTCAGCAGGCTCGCTTCATCGCCCTGGGACAGTATCTGAACCTCTACAAGATAGACAACCGTATCAAGGTATATGAAAAAACATCGAGCTCACCCGCCAGCTTATCGCCGACATCAAGGCGAAACAAACCCAGGGAATGGCGCTCAAGAACGACATCCCCCGATACGAACTGCAGATGGAGAGCCTGAAACTGGGACTCACTTCACTACGCAACAACCGCAGTATCCTGAACCACCAGCTCCTGAATACGCTCGGCATGAACCAGGAAGATAAAGGGAAACAGGAGATGCAGATTATTCCGGACGCTACGATTGCCGACAAGGCTTACGCCAAGGATGGCGAAGCTTACTGGCAGACGGCAAGCACGATGAATTCGCCCCTGCTGGAACAGAGCAGCAACGCCATCAGAATAGCGGAACAGAAGGAGAAAATTGCCAAGAGCGACCTGCTGCCGAAAGTGGCGCTGGTAACCGGACATGGTGGATGCATCGAACCTGAAGCTCAACGCCGAACTGAATGAGGTAGATGCCCGCATCAACATCGTATACGCTTATTACCGCATGAAATACATAGCGGGAGAAATTTAGGAAGTGAAGAACGAAGAAACAACGTTCGGCGTCCGAAGGGAAAGCCAATTCGTCTGCTCTTTTTCAAACAATAAAACAAATATAAATTATGAACAAGAAGATTATCAAGAGAATATATAATGTAGTTATCATCCTCTGTTTTATAGGAGCCATCGGCTGGTGTTTCAGCCATTTTTATCATGGTAGCGACGTGGTTTATACCGATGATGCCCAGGTGAACCGCCACATTACACCTATCAACACGCGCGTATCAGGATTTATCAAGGAAATCCGTTTCTCCGACTATCAGCACGTGAAGAAGGGCGATACACTCGTCATTATCGAAGATTCAGAATTCCGCCTGCATGTGGCTCAGGCAGAGGCTGGTCTGCGCGGTTCGAAGGCCGGTTCTTCGGTTGTATCAGCCAGCATGGGAACCACCACTACCAACGTGCAGACGGCTTCGGCAGGTATCGAAGAGGCACGTGTAGACATGATGAACGCCAAGCAGGATTTCGACCGTTTTGCAGCCCTGATGAAGAAGGATGCGGTAACCCGCCAGCAATATGATAATGCCTACGCCCGCTATCTGGGAGCCAAGGCACGTTATGAGCAGGCAAGCAGCCGGAAGGCAAGTGCCGCCTCGGTTCGCAACGTACAGACCCAGCAGCTGGGCGGTTCGCGTACCGGTTCGCATCGTCCTCACCCGCGATAACGACCCTAAACAGGTAGCCCTGCTCCGTGCCGGTCTGAACGTAGAAACCAAGGTTCGCCTCAAATAGAATGTTCTATAAACTATAGATAGAATGTTCTATAAATTATAAATTATTAATTAAAAAAATGCCAGGACCTCCTATGTTACAGGGACCCTTCCGCGTCCCTTCGTTCAACGGATATATTCCTCGCCGGATGCCTCTTCTGCCTGTTCTGGTGCAAGGTGCTCCATCAGAAATATACCCGACTGCTCACGATAGGCGTGGCAACGATGGTATGTTATCCCGTAATGATGTATTTCCTCATCGGCATCGGCGTGCTCATCATCTTCCTGCTTTGGGACATTCAGCCTATCCGCAGCACCCTGAAGAAGATGCCAGCCTGGAACTTTGTGGGAAGAAAAATGAAGAAAAATCTTGCATAATACAGAGATTTATGCTAACTTTGCAAACAAAAAAGTTAGCAACATGACAAAGAAAGGTAAACATACCGTATTATTTATCTGCCTGGGCAACATCTGCCGCTCTCCGGCAGCCGAGGGAATCATGAAGACTCTTGTAGAAAAAGCGGGGCTTCAGGATGAGTTTGAAATCGATTCTGCGGGCATCGGAAACTGGCACGTAGGTCAGTTGCCCGACAGCCGCATGCGCAAATGTGGCGCCGAGCATGGCTACAATTTCAACAGCCATGCCCGCCAGTTCCAGAAGTCAGACTTCGCCCGTTTCGAAACCATCGTGGTAATGGACAACGAAAACTACCGTGCCATTACCTCCATGGCTTCTTCAGAGTCTGATAGGAAAAAAGTAGTGCGCATGGCCGATTTTCTGACCCATCATCGCGAATACACCACCGTTCCCGATCCGTATTATGGCGACTATAGCGACTTCGAGCTCGTCATCACGCTTCTCGAAGATGCCTGCCAGAAGTTGCTGGACAGCATTATCGGGGAAGGGTAAAAACAGATAAAACAAAAAGGGATGAATCATCAAAATATCAGATTGATGACTCATCCCTTTTTTCATTTTAAAATATTTATACCGTAATCTCGCCCGAGCCATAGCAACGATGATGATGCTCATCATAAACTACACAGAACTGGCCGGGAGCCACACCATGAATTGCCTCTTCTGAATGAATCATCCAGCGGCCGTCTTTCAGTTTTTCTATCGTAGCAGGATGATACTCCGGCGTATGACGAATCTTGAAAGTCACCTTCTGCATAGCTACCTCGCGCGTAAGAAAATGGAAATCATGGAGAGGAAAATCCTTCTTGTAGGCCGACTGCGGATCATAACCATGACTCACATACAGGATATTGTGCTCTACATCCTTCTTAATCACGAACCAGGGACCGCCGCCAAAGCCTAAGCCCTTGCGCTGGCCGATGGTATGAAACCACAAACCCTTGTGCTCGCCTATGCGCTTGCCCGTCTCCATCTCTATGACATCGCCCGGCTTTTCGCCCAGATAACGGCGGATATAATCATTATAATTTATCTGTCCCAGGAAGCAGATTCCCTGGCTGTCCTTGCGCTTGGCATTTATCAGATGCTCCTCTTCGGCTATCTCGCGAACCTCATTCTTGATATGATGGCCGATAGGGAAAATCGCTTTTTTCAATTGCCAGCTCTCTATCTGAGCCAGGAAATCGGTCTGGTCTTTCACAGGATCAGGACTCATGACAAGCCATTTATCGCCATTTTCATCCGTTTCGGTCTGCGCATAATGCCCCGTGGCGATGAGGTCGTAGTTGTGCCCCATCTTCTCATCGAAGGCGCCAAACTTAATCAGGCGGTTGCACATCACGTCCGGATTAGGCGTAAAACCCGCCTTCACCTTCTCCATCGTATAACGGGTTACCTCGTTCCAATATTCATGATGACAGTCAACCACTTGCAGCTTGCACCCATACTTTCTAGCCACAGCCGTAGCCATCTCCAGGTCCTCCTCCGAAGAGCAGTCCCACTCCTCTTTCTCCTCAGGACCAATCTTGATGTAGAAGCAATCAGGATGCAGGCCCAGCTGGGCAAACTCCCAAACCACAACCGAACTGTCGACACCTCCCGAAAGGAGCACGGCAATTCTCTTATCTTTTATTTCATCAATATTCAGCATATTCTTTCCTGTTTATAATAATCCGGTTGCAAAATTACGAAAAAAAACTGATATAATGAGCAAAGAAAGGGCTAGAAATGCATGAGAAAGAGAAAAGAAAAGCCCGCAAAGCCTATTTTTGTTATAGAAAACACTTATAGCCGCATTCATAGCTTTTAAACGTAAAACGAGTTTTGCTTTCGTTTTTATCCATACCTTTGCAATCGATTTCAGAAATCGATAAGAAAGAATGTTTTTGAAAATTCAGTATTTACATTAATAGATAAAGAAAAATGGAGATTTTAAAAAATCTATTTTATGGCTTCCCAGACCTTTGGGGAGGCGGAGTAGCCCACTCTGTGATGATTCTTTCGCTGGTCATCGCCTTGGGTTTGTGTTTAGGTAAGCTCAGAGTAAAAGGTGTTTCCCTGGGCTTGGCTTGGATTCTGTTCATCGGTCTTATCTTTGGACATTTCTCTCTCAACCTTGACGAGCATCTGCTCCACTTTCTCAAGGAATTTGGCTTGATCCTCTTTGTCTACTCTATCGGTCTGGAGGTAGGTCCAGGCTTCTTCGCTTCGTTCAAGAACGGCGGCAAGAGTCTCAACCTGCTCAGCATGATCGTTGTGGCCCTGAGTATCATTACTACCTTAGTCATCTTCTCATTTTCGGGAACATCCATCACCTCTATGGCAGGTATCCTTTCGGGTGCCGTAACCAACACTCCTGGATTGGGTGCAGCCCAGCAGGCATTCAGCGACCTGCGCCACATCGACGCCCCATCCATCGCAGCCGGCTATGCCATCGCCTATCCTATGGGTGTGCTCGGCGTTATACTCAGCTTCATTATATTAAGGTTCGCGCTACGCGTAGACAAGAAGAAGGAAGAGGATGAAGCTAAGCGAGGCAAAGGACATCTTGAAGCGATGACCCTGAACACCTTCGCCGTAAAGGTTTCTAACCAGATGGTTTTCAAAGATACCGTCAAGCAGATCCGCCATCTCCTGAAGCGCGACTTCATGGTTTCCAAGATTATCCGTAACAACGGCGAACGCCAGAACGAGGTGGTTAACGGACAGACCGTGATAGAAGAGGGCGACATTCTGCAGATTGTGGCTCATCCTACCGTAGAAGAACCTATCATCGCCCTGCTCGGCGAGAAGGTTGACGTAAAGGACGAGGAATTCAGCAGCGAACTCATCAACCGCCGAATCCTGATTACCAAACCGGGCATCAACGGCAAGAGCATCAGCCAGTTGCAGATTAGAAGCAACCTTGGCGCCAACATTACCCGCGTGAACAGAAATGGTGTAGACCTCATCGCGACCCCAGACCTGAAACTCCAGTTGGGCGACCGCGTAACCGTAGTGGGCAAGGAACTCGCCATCGCTCATACCGAGAAGGTGCTGGGTAACCAGATGAAGCGTCTGAACTACCCTAACCTCATCCCAATCTTCCTGGGCATCATGCTGGGTTGTATCGTAGCCAACATTCCGTTCTTCATCCCAGGCATCAACGAGAATCTGCGTCTCGGACTTACCGGCGGTCCATTGGTAGTAGCCATTCTGATAGGTTATTTCGGACCGAAATACAACCTCGTTACCTACAATACCATTTCAGCCAACCTGATGCTTCGCGAAATCGGCATCTGCATCTTCCTGGCTTGCGTGGGTCTCGGCACAGGCGAACAGTTTATCCAGACCGTAGCATCAGAAAGCGGACTGACCTGGATACTCTACGGCATCGCCATCACCATGATACCAATCATTCTGGGCGGCATCATCGGCAAGCTCGTGTTCCACATCAATTATTATACATTACTCGGCGTATTGGCAGGTGCCAACACCAACCCTTCTGCCCTGGCTTACGTACGTGAGCAGACTTCGGCAGATGCGCCAACAGTAGGCTATGCGAATGTATATCCATTCGCCATGTTCCTCAGAATTGTAACCATTCAGATTATTATTTTTGTATTCGGATAAACATATATGACAGAAAAAGAATTGAAAACCTGCGCTTGCGTAGAGGACAACTGCAACTGCAAGGAAATAGCAGAATCAGAACTCAGAAGAAAACTCGACTTATTATTACGTACCGGTAGCATTCTCATGGAGAGTGCTGCCGACACATCCCGCATCATGCGAACCATGAAGCGTGCAGCAGCTTTCCTCGGTCTCGACGAGCGATACATGCACCTTTACATCAACTGGAACGTGCTGATGGTAAACTATAGCGACGAGGAGCATTCCTTCTCCAAGTTCCAGAGATGCGAGAAGCACGGTATCAACCTCACCTCTATTTCCCAGGTAAGTAAGCTCACCTGGAAGGCCATCAAGGAAAACTATTCGCTCGAACAGTATGAGCAGGCCCTGAACGACATCAAGGCCACCCCACGCAGCTTCACCCCTTGGCAGGTAGCCATCGGTGGCGGTTTTGCCTGCGGCGGATTCTGCATCCAGTTCGGTTGCGACTGGCCAGCCTTCTTCTTCTGTTCGCTTGCAGCCATATTGGGTTTCCGCCTGAGAATGTTCTTGCCAACCAAAGGCTGCAACAACTATGTAGCCATCGGCATTTCGGCTTTCGTAGCCACCCTGATAGCCTGGTTGACCTCATTCCTTTCGCTCAATCCATCTATTGCCGAAGCGCTTCCAACCTTCATGCATTCAGATACCCCTTGGCATCCGCTGATGGCGTGTGCCCTCTTCATCGTGCCGGGAGTTCCACTCATCAACTTTGTGTGCGATATGCTCGACGGATATATTGAGGTGGGAATGGTTCGTGCCCTGAACACCCTGCTGATGATCTTCGCGATGGCTTTCGGTATCGCCTTCGCTATCCAGGTTTGCCATATCGACAACTTTGTGAAGGATCTTACGATGACTCCTCATCACGAATACTGGGAGTTTGCCATAGCAGCTGCCGTATCGGCCATGGGTTTCTCTACCATCTTCAGCATACCTCGCCGTCTGTTGCCGGTTGTAGCCGTGGGCGGTATCATCGCCGTATGCTTCCGCAATTTCGTCAATCTGGGTCCATCTAACGGCAACATCGGTCTCGACATGGGTCTGAGCATCGGTTCGCTTGCCGGTTCTGCGCTCATCAGCATCATTGTGATCAAGGCGCGCCATTGGTTCCATACCCCTCACCAATGCATCACCATTCCTAGCGTTATCCCAATGGTACCGGGAGTTCTGATGTATCGCGCCCTCTTTGCCTTCATCGACATTCATGGCGTGATAGGCGAAGTAACCGTGGGTATGAACAACCTCATCAAGGCTTCGCTCGCCATCATCTGCATCGCCCTGGGTGTGGCAATTCCAAACGTATTCTTCCGCCGTTTCATCGCCGACAACCGCAAGCGCAAGCTGCTTGCCATGCTGGTAGAAAGAAAGAAGAAGAATGGCGAATTCGTAGATTTGCACGAAGTAGAAATCAAATAATCATCTGGTTGGAAATCTGATTTTCATCGGATGATAACCGGATAAAAAGAAGTAGAGATGCGATAAAACATCATTTTATTCTTCCCAAAAAGAGGATATTAAAATAAATGTTTTATCTTTGCACCCAAATTTAGCTATCGGTTATTTCTATAGCCGATAGCTTCAATAAAGGAACAATATGGAAATACGACAACTGAAATATTTCTTGAAGGTAGCCGAGACGCTCAACTTCTCAGAAGCTTCGCGCAAGTTATACATCACCCAGAGTACCCTCTCACAACAGATTTCGCATCTGGAACAGGAGATTGGTCTGCCCCTCTTCGAGCGCAATTCTCATGAGGTTTACCTCACAGAGGCGGGCAAGGAATTGAGACCTTACGCCCAAAACGCGGTCAATTCTGCCGAAGCCTGTGTAGACCACATGAACGATCTGAAGGAAATGCTTACAGGCGAACTGAACATCGGCGTAACGTTCTCCTTCAGCAACATCATGTCCGAGACGCTCATCGCCTTTCTCCACGCCTATCCTCATGTAAAGCTCAACATCCAATACCGCACCATGCAGGAACTGATGGACGGACTGAAGAAGCGCGAACTCGACCTCGTTCTGGCTTTCAAGCCTCTGAAGAACGAAAAGGCGGTAGACAGCCGAGCTATTTTCAGCAACCGTCTTGCCGCCATCGTGAACGTGAATCATCCGCTGGCGCGCCTTTCATCGGTCAAGCTTTCCGATCTGGAGCGTTACGACCTCATCCTTCCTTGCAAGGGTCTGCAGGCACGCAACGCCTTTGATCACATGGTAGAGGGCAAAGATTTGAACTACAAGATTATGGTAGAGGTGAATAATGTAAACATCATCTTCGACCTTCTGAGCCGCAGCAATCTGGTGACCATTCTCTCCGAATCGACCACCATTCTGCAGAACGGCATGAAGGCGATTCCTATCGATGCTGCCGACAACGAAATGGATGGCTGCATCCACATTCTGAAAGATGCTTACATGAAAAACTCAGCCCAGGAGTTCATCCGCATGCTGAGCCAGAGCACCAGCATCCTCGCCAACTTTGCGCTGAAGGATATCCTGAGATAATCATCTTAACGCCTGGCGGCTCGCGAGCCTATTTGCTTGCGGCTAGAACAGATAAAAAAATCCTCGTTCGAGTTCTTTTTCGAGCGAGGATTTTTTCTTCTTTTTACCTTTATGGGGACCAGCGATGGAATCGCTGGGAACGGGGGACGCAAGGGGGCTTTTTACCCTTTTACTTTTTTACCTTTTTACCCTTTCTTTCTTGCGATGATAATCGTTACACCTGCCAGGATGGCGAGGATGCCGAAGGCAAGCTGAAGGGAGAAACTCTCGCCGAAAATGCAGACGCCGATGATTACCGCCGTTACAGGCTCCAGGGCTCCCATGATGGCGGCTGGCGTGCTGCCGATGAGATTGATGGAGATGGTCATGAAGAAAAGCGACAATACCGTTGGCAACAAAGCCAGCTGGGCAGCACAGAGCCATTGTTTAGGTGTTTGAAGCATCTGTATCGGCTCGCCTGCAATAAACGAATAGACAAACATCGTAAGCAGTCCGAAGACTAATATATAAAAGGTAAACTTGATGTTCGACATGCCCGGATTCTTCCATTGGTTGATGGAGATGATGTAAAGGGCATAGAGCAGGGATGAACACATGACGAGGGCAAAACCCGCTGTGCTCAACTTATCGTTTCCATCGCCCTGATAGAGCAATCCTACTCCCGATATCGCCAGAAGAATGGCAAGCGAGGTAGACCACGTTACCTTCTCGTGGAAGAAGACCGTCATCAGGATGGCCGTCATAATAGGATAAACGAAGAGGATGGTGCTGGCAATACCTGCCGCCATATAATGGAAACTGACATAAAGCGTAGCTGATGAGAGCGAAAACATGCAGCCCAGCACGCCAAGACGAATCAGATGTCCCCACTTCACCTTGAAACTCTCCTTGCGGAACAACATCACCACGGCAAACATCAGTACCGCCAAGAGATAACGATAGATGAGTACAGAACTGGAATTGAATCCGTCGCCATAGAGTTCGAGCGTGCCCAAAGGATTGGTACCATAACATACTGCGGCAACAACACCCGCCGCAAAGCCTTTAACTTTATTACTGCTTGTCATTAGATTAAATACTATTTTTTTCTTATACTTCTTGTTATCTATCTATTTCGGGCTACAAAGTTACAGCAAATATTCGAGATAAGCTAACAAAATCGTATAAATATATTGTAATATCTGAGAAAAAACGCTCTTTTCTTGTGCTTTACGAAAATAAATTGTACCTTTGCAATATCTTTGAAAAAAGATAATCAGATGAAACATTAAAAACTAAACAAAAGAATTAATAACAATGGAACAGATTAAGAATGATCAGCTCACACTTGAGATTTCATCTCTCGGAGCAGAACTTCAGAGCATCAAGGATGCTAATGGTAATGAATATCTCTGGGATGGCGACGAGAAATACTGGAACCGCCACTCTCCTATCCTCTTCCCTATCGTATGCGGATTGTGGAAAGACACTTATCGCACAGAGGGCAAGGAGTATCACCTTCCTCGCCATGGTTTCGCACGCGATACAGAGTTCAAACTCGTTGGCAAGACTGCCGACCGCCTCACCTTCGCGCTCATCGACAACGAAGAGACTCAGAAGAACTATCCTTACCACTTCAACCTTGCCATTTCTTACCGCCTGCAGGGCAACGAGATTCATGTCATCTGGCACGTAGAGAATACCGACGACAAGGAAATCTTCTTCCAGATTGGCGGTCACCCAGCATTCATGGTTCCTGGCTGCAAGAAGGGCGAAGAAATGAAGGCTACCCTGAAACTCGACAACGAGGCTCCTGTTCGTCTCTATGGTAACGTAGGCGGATGCATCGACCGTCAGGCTAAGGAAACCGTAGAAACCGACAAGGGTATCTGGGAAGTAAACGAGGAGACTTTCGCAGAAGATGCTGTTATCTTCGACAAGAGTCAGGTTAAGCAGGTGAGCATTCTCAACGAGCAGGGCGAACCTCATGTAACCCTCGAGTTCAAGACTCCAGCCGTAGGTATCTGGAACCCAACAGGCAAGCACGCTCCATTCCTCTGCATCGAACCATGGTATGGTTTGAGCGACTGGGCTGAATATGATGGCGAGTTTAAGGACAAGTATCTGATGAACCGTCTACAGCCAGGTGCAAGTTTCATGAGTGAGTATATCATCAGAATAGAGAAATAATGGAAGAAAAAGACAATTTGCAACTCCCCGAGAACGCATTCCGCGAATTGAAAGACGGGGAGGATTATAAGCCGCTGATGTCGCCTGACAAGGTTTATCCTGAGGTGAACGGATGGTCAGTTACATGGGGAATCGTGATGGCAGTCATCTTCTCTGCCGCCGCAGCTTATCTGGGCTTGAAGGTGGGTCAGGTGTTCGAAGCAGCCATCCCTATCGCCATCATCGCCGTGGGCGTAAGTACCGCTACCAAGCGGAGCAAGGCGCTGGGCGAGAATGTCATCATCCAGAGCATCGGAGCCTGTTCGGGTGCTGTGGTGGCAGGAGCCATCTTTACCCTGCCAGCCATCTACATCCTGCAGGCTAAATATCCGGAGATGACTACTTCGTTTATGAAGATCTTCATGGCTTCTGCCCTGGGAGGAGTGTTGGGAATCCTTTTCCTTATTCCTTTCCGCAAGTACTTCGTAAGCGATATGCACGGCAAGTATCCGTTCCCTGAGGCCACGGCTACCACGCAGGTACTGGTGAGCGGAGCCAAGGGAGGCGACCAGGCTAAGCCGCTGCTCATAGCCGGACTGGTGGGTGGTCTTTACGACTTTATCGTAGCCAGTCTGGGATGGTGGAACGAGAATTTCACATCGCGTGTGGTAAGTCTGGGATGCGACCTGGCTGACAAGGCTAAACTCGTATTCAAGGTAAACACAGGTGCTGCCGTATTAGGTCTGGGTTACATCATCGGTCTGAAGTATGCCTTCTTCACCTGTCTGGGTTCGCTCGTAGTATGGTGGCTGATTGTTCCGGGCATGAGCGTTATCTTCCATGATAGCGTGCTGAGCGCCTGGGATCCTAGCATCGTGAAGACCGTGGGTGCGATGAGTCCGGAGGAAATCTTCCGTGCCTACGCCCGCAGCATCGGTATCGGCGGTATCGCCATGGCAGGTATCATCGGCATCATCAAGAGCTGGGGCATTATCAAGAGTGCCGTAAGTCTGGCTGCCAAGGAGCTGAAGGGCAAGAGCGATGTGGATGAGAACGTGAAGCGCACCCAGCGCGACATCTCTTTCAAAATTATCGCTATCGGTTCGCTTGTTACCATCCTCGTAACCTTCCTCTTCTTCTGGTTTGGCGTGATGGAGGGCAACCTTCTCTTCGCCATTATCGCCATTCTGCTCGTGGCTGCCATCGCCTTCCTCTTTACTACCGTAGCGGCTAATGCCATCGCTATCGTGGGTTCAAACCCTGTTTCGGGAATGACCCTGATGACGCTCATCTTCGCCTCTGTGGTGATGGTGGCTGTAGGCCTGAAAGGTCCTGGCGGCATGCTGGCTGCCCTGATTATGGGTGGTGTGGTTTGTACAGCCCTCTCGGTAGCAGGTTCGTTTATTACCGACCTGAAGATTGGTTACTGGCTGGGAACAACTCCTAAGAAACAGGAGGGATGGAAATTCCTCGGTACCCTGGTGAGTGCGGCTACCGTGGGCGGTGTGATGATGCTGCTCAACGAGACTTACGGTTTCGCATCGGGTTCGCTTGCAGCTCCTCAGGCTAATGCTATGGCTGCGGTTATCGACCCTTTGATGAATGGTGTGGGAGCTCCTTGGGTGCTCTATGGCATCGGAGCCGTGATAGCCATCGTGCTGACTTATTTCAAGATTCCTGCCCTAGCTTTCGCTCTGGGTATGTTTATTCCGCTGGAACTGAACGTTCCTCTGCTCGTGGGTGGAGCCATCAACTGGTATGTCACTTCGCGCAGCAAGGATGCCAAGGTGAACAGCGAACGTGGTGAGAAGGGAACGCTCATCGCCAGCGGCTTCATCGCCGGTGGAGCCCTGATGGGTGTGGTTAGCGCCCTCCTGAAGTTTGGCGGCATCGAGGTAAGTATCGCCGACAGCTGGTGGGTTAATCCGATGTCTGAGGTTTGTTCGCTTCTGGCTTACATCTGCCTCATCGGTTTCTTTATCAGAGCCACAAAGAAATAAAGAATAGGCTTTTTACAAATAAGACAATCGCCTGGATGCATCTGAGCACCCAGGCGATTTTTTATTCTATCCGAATATTTTTTCTATCCTACGATTCCGCAGCTACGAAATCCATCGGCTTGACGCCAAACTTCTTCTGGAAGCACTTGGCAAAATAGCTAGGACTGCTGAAACCTACCATATAGCTGATTTCGCTGATGCGATAATGTCCTTCTTTCAGGAGCTTTGCGCCCTTCTTAAGTTTCACGAGCTGGATCATCTCGTTTGGCGTAACATCGGCAAGACCGCGAATCTTATTAAAGAGCGAAGAGCGGCTTATGCCCATCTTCTCAGCAAGGAACGCCACGTTGAGTTCCGGATTCGCCACATTCTCTTCGATGATGCGAGACATTCGTTCCAGGAACGCATTATCAACCTGAGTTGGAGCAATCTCTGCTATCGGCTCAAGCGGAGTATGAGAGAACTTACTTCTCAACAGACGGCGCATCTCAAGAAGCTGTCTTACGCTTGCCTCAAGATACTTCATCGAGAACGGCTTTTCTATGTAGACATCGGCTCCACAGTTCATACTCTCCGTCTTCGCCGCATCATCGGTTTTTGCTGTAAGCATCACGAACGGGAGATGAGAATATTCAGAATTTTCACGCACCCTACGGCAGAACTCCGGACCGTCCATCTCCGGCATCATCCAGTCGCTTATGATGAGCGAAACCGGATGTTTCTCCAGTTTACGGAGCGCATCCTTTCCGTTGTCGGCGGTATAAACCGTATACATCTTTTCGAAATGAGCCTTCACAAACTGGCGCATGTCTTCATCATCATCCACAATCAGCATCGTCGGTTTTGCCGGTTCACGAAGCGGACTGGCAACAGCAACGCCTGCCTTTTGAGAACCTTGCTCAACTGAAGTTTCATCTGTCAGCAGATTTTCCTCAGCAACAGTTTCTTCTTCCTTCACCATTTCGTCTGCCTTCTCTACCACAGCATCCATCTGGTTGAGCGGCAAGGTTACGATAAAGGTAGATCCCTTACCTACTGCAGATTCTACTTCAACCATACCATGATGAGCCCCAACGAGATTCTTCACGATGTTGAGACCGATTCCGGTTCCCGGTTTGTTGTCGCGTGCCTGATAGAAAACTCCGAAGATTTTCTCCTTTTCGTCAGGACTGATTCCCAATCCGTTGTCTTCCACCTCTATGCGGAAATGGTTTCCATCCTCCAGCAAGCGGCAGGACAAGCGTACATAATCCTCGGTATATTTCAAGGCGTTGGTCATCAGATTGCTGATAACCTTGGTAATGGCCTCCTGATCAATCATCGCCACGAGCTCATCGGCTGGATAATCTACATCAAGACGAATGCTTTTCTGCTCGAAGGTAGGAGCAAAGCGCTCTGCCACAGCATGCATCAGCTTCGAAATGTTGTTCAAACGGAAATGAACCTGCATGCCCTTCTGCTGCACTTTGTTGAAATCGAGCAGCTGATTAACTAGCAGGAGCAACCGCTGGGCATTACGGTCGATAACAGAAAGCGTCTGCGTGATAGTCTCACCATCGGAAAGTTTTCCGGAAACCTGTTTCCAATGCTCTTTCAGACTCTCCAAAGGTCCGATGATAAGCGTTACCGGCGTACGGATTTCATGGGCTATCATCGTGAAGAACTGCAGGCGGGCATCTCTCATCTCCTGATCCTGCTTGAGTTCCAACTGGTCGAGTTCTTCCTGATGACGGAGTTTCTCACGTTTCAACCGGCTCTGCATGAACCAGTAGATTGCGTAACCGATGAGCAGAAGATACAGAATCTTGGCTGGCAGAGACCTATGCTGATATGGGCATCAAGGGATTCAAGGTGGATTTCATGGACCGCGA
>OHBU01000370.1_pt1 | contig 18355 bp, 15 predicted proteins | sample 1577421 | NCBI WGS metagenome assembly OHBU01 (sample SAMEA3879550, study PRJEB24766) | human gut metagenome | biome: human-associated habitat; feature: feces | place: USA | collected 1985/1987 | reverse complement strand
AATTTCTATAGGATAATCTTTCGACTCTTTTACGATAATTATTGAAGGATCATTATATGCCTCTATCTCAATAAGAGCTGCAAATATTGAAGGATTTGTTATTTCACGAACCAGCATTCGCTTTCCTACAAAAAAGGAAGGGTTCCTTGGATTTGCAATACCATTACAATAATCAATATATTCTTTTCCATTCCAAGTTAAATTATATCCTCACCCCAAAGCCATTTTTTAAGACCATCTTTGTATACAAAAGAATGATAAGCTCTACTTTTAATTATTTCTTCAGACTGCCCTTTATATTTGTCATACGCAATAAGTCCTTGCGATATTTCAGGAAAAACATCCTTAACTGCTAATGGAGAAGAGCTAATAAGATTAACAACATTGCGTATTGAAGTAGGTAAAAAATATGCTAACCCCCAATTCTGATTCATAGTCAACAGACTTTCAACAGTCATAAATTCTCTTTCACGCTCCAATAAATCAGAAAACGAAGTTACATTTGCGGTATTACGATAACCCACTTTCTTACTGCCCTCAGAGTCTTTTTGAAAAAGATTAATTGCATTTCTAACTACAGCAGACTCAAAAATAGGAAACTTTGTACAGTCAAGTATCTCCAACACATTCCATTTTTCAACAAGCATCTCACGAAAATGTTTTGCGAAAGTATTGAATAGGAATGTATTAGGAATAATGTATGACATAATTCCCTTTTCTTTCAGCAAAGGCGCTGCCAAAACTATGAAATAATAATATATTTCATAATCTGGTACATTTCCCCAACTTGTAACTACAGCCTTACGATAATCATCTTTTATTGATACTCCATACGGCGGATTACCAATCACAATATCAAATCCGCCCTGCTCAAATACATCCGCAAAATATGTATGCCAAAGGAAGAACTGGTCATTTGGGATCTCCAATTCATCTACAGCATCCTGCACTTCATGGTTTCCCTCAGCACAAACCTTGATGTAATCCTTCACATACTTATCTATTTGCTGGCGGCGCTGAGCACGCAAGGTATGGTCGGTAATACTAAAATATGATTTTACTAAATCCTGGATGATTTTCTGTACATCTGTTTCCTCAAAACCCAACGAGAGAACACCACGAGTTTTCTTGGTATCCTTGCCGGTCTTCAGCTTCTTGGAAGTAACATCCAAGTCCACCCCTTTGTAACTCTCCAGCAACGAGTTGCCCTGCATAATCTTAAAGTCGAGATTAGGCAATGGCATCGGCTCCTTTTCATCTATGATAAGAGCAAGCCAGAAACGGAGACGGGCGATATCTACGGCTCCCTTCTCAATATCAACACCATAAATGTTGTTCTGAATGATGTGGCGCTTGATGTCGGCAGCATTATCCTCCTCGAAGATTTCGATAGACTTGCGACATGCATAGAGTTCACGGAGTAAACCCATAGGGAAAGCTCCCGAACCGATGGCAGGGTCGCAAATCTTCACGTCTATCAACTTCTGGTCGATAGACATGGCAAGTTCTGAAGAAGCTCCACCCAGCTCCTCCACATCATTGGTTTTCACAAAGTTAGCAATATGTTCCTTAACCTCTGCATCATCTATGCTAGTTTGCAGATACGCCGTCAACGACTCCTGACACATGTAACGAACGATTTCCTTTGGGGTATAGAAGGCTCCCTTGTCCTTGTTATCCTCCAAAAGATTCTCGAAAATCTTGCCAAGCATCTCAGGGTCAACACCCACTTCGGCATCATTCGGATCGTTCTCATCAATCGTAAAGTTGTAACTATCAAAGAAATCGAAGAGCGACTGGAACATTCCGGCAGGGAAAACTGATTCTACTTCATCTATCTTCTCCTGCTGGAAAAGTCCACCATTAAGATAAGGAATTTCATCGGCATTCGGAATATACTTCACCCCTACTCCATTAACCAAAGGCGCACTACTCCGGTCCTCTGGCCTGGTATTGAGCAAGCCAAAGAACATCGGTTCAAGCACCTTATCCAGGAAATCTCCCTTTACTTCTTCAGAGGCATCATAGAATAAATCGTGCATATAATGCAGATTGCCAGCAAGCCATCCCTTACTCTGCAGGAAATAAAGGAACACGATGCGACCCATCATCTTCTTGATATAATCGCGCACCAGTTTATCATCCTTCTTAAAGGATATAAAATACTGGGCATCAGGCTCTCCTGTTTCCTGTTCCACCCATTTGTTTCCCTTCTTTACGTATTCCTTACCCGTAAGGAATTTCACGAATTCAGCATACTGTTTACGGTATTCATCAAAGAAATCATCAGAAAGAGCCTCTACAGAGAAGGCTTTCTTGATTTCAAGAAACTCATTGGCTTTTGTCCGTAAGCTTTCAAAACGAAGTATCGGAGTCTTATAATAAGCCTTCTCATCACCAAACACATAGGTGAACCGCTTGGTGCTGGTAGCATCTTCCTTCAAGTCGCAAATCAAAGACAGACGCCAGTTGGTTCCATCATTAAATACTGCCAAGGCAGCATCAAAGCCATAGCCCAGATAAGGTCGAATCAGATTGCGAAGCCCCACCTTTCGGCGCAGCACCGAACCATCCTCCATTTCATAATAGAAGAATCCTAACTCATAATTATCTTGCGTTGTCATGCTGCCCAGGAAATATCCCTTGCGGTCTTCGGCATCCTCGTCCAAAACCTCAGGACTCACACGCACCTTGTCGGCATGAAAGTAATCCTGCAGCAACATTTGCCACTTTGAAAGATTGAACTTCGACTGAAAGAGTCGCTTAAATGTTTCTTTATTATATGTTGCCATAACTATCTTTATTTTTTCTGTTCTTACACCGTAATTATATAGAGAGACTTAGATGAATGACTCAGATACCACAATCTGCGGTTCCAAGATTTCCTCGTTTCTTTCATCATCGGTATCCAGCGGAATGTTGTAGCGATCATAAAGTTCGTCTATCTTGTCTATGATTTGCGCTATGAGTTCTTCGCTGGATGGTTTCTGCTTCTTTACCTGGCGATTGAAACTGTTGATGCTTGAATTGAGACCGATGAAGACGCCCAGTTCCACTATCTGCTCCAGCTTCTTGATTTGCACCACAGTCTTCTCCGCATCCACAGCATTCAAGGCTCGGTTCATAGTACGGAGAATGCTCAGCACGGCATTGGTCGATTTATCTTTCTTTCTGTTCTCCATGCTTTCGGCATCCACCACTTTTCTCACCACCTTCTGGTAGGATTCCAATGCCAGTTTTACCTGGTCGTAATGGAAATCCATCACCTTCGCAAAGTCACCCGGCTTCTCCTCCATCTCAGCCTTCATGATGTCCATCGCATCCAAGAATGGGATAGACAAAGCCTTGCCGTCAGCCTTAACCCAATAATACTCCACCTTCTGAGGCGAAGAAAGATAGACGATGGTGGAATGAGAATGTTTTCCGATTTCCCTTACCGTTCGGCTCTTCATCGGCAAAGCCTTGATATGATTGTAGAGCTTGCGATGGGTGCGATAAAGCTCACGGGCTTCTTCCAGGAACTTCAGGTTTCTATCCACAGCATCCTGAATATCAGGATTGAACATCTGGAACTCCTTCACAATTTCCTCTCTAGAGTAAATCTGCGCATCCTCGCCAAAGGCTGAATGGAAGCCCTGCAACTTGATGAGGGCGTTGCTATAGAGATGAATCTCCTGGTTGCCCTGCATCGACGGATAGAACATGTAGTTGTATATCTTGTCTGCCACCGAACCGATACGGTTTACACGACCGATGCGCTGCATCAATCGGGTAGCATTCCATGGCGAATCGTAGTTGATGATGACGTTGGCACGATGCAGATTGACACCTTCGGCAAGCACATCAGAAGTAATCACGATGTTGAATTCATCCGATTGCCCAGCATAGTTGGCATCAAAGCACTTGCGGAGAATATCCTGCCGATTGGTACGATTGCTGGCACAGACATCCAGAATGTCGTGACGATGCAGACGATTCTGCAGCTGCTCCGTCAGATAATTCACGGTATCTACGCTCTCCGAGAAGATAACCAGTTTGCCTGTAGGATTTATCTCCTTATCAAAGAATTCATGTTTCAGTTTATCGATAAACAGTTCCAGCTTTGGGTCTTCGCTTACCTCATCCCATTTTCTGCAAAGCTCCTTCAAATTCTCTGCATCTTCTTTCAGCATCTCCAGGAACCGTTCGCTGAAATCCTCGTCTTTAAAGACTGTATCTTCCTCTTTCAAGCCTTTTTCTACGGCATATTCTATGATGCGATCTAACTCCCATCCCTTGGCTTGCTTATCCTTCACGTTGATATCGGGAGCGATAATCACCTTATTCTGGTCAAACATCTTAATCATATCCTCGGTAATGCGGAGGAAGGTGTGGAGCGAACGGCGGAAGGCATAGAAACTGCTCTCCAATCGCTTGACCATGTGAACACGATAGATACCTGTCAGCATGGTGGAAATATGAAGGGCAGTAGGATACTTCTTGCGCGCCTCACCCTGCAAGAACTCCACGGCACGATAGCGGGCATAGTGCAAGCCCTTGCCTGTGGGATTATCTTCGGGATGAGGCGTATCGGTAAGAATCGCCATCGTACTATAGAAGAGATCGTTCAAACCGCCATTTAATTCATACATCAATTCGTTAGGAGGCAGAATATCCGGGAATACGATGTGCTGATCATCCAAGTCTTTCTTGTAGGCAGGCACATTCTTGATATTGTTTCGGGTTCTTCTAACCGTCACCTTATCAATCACTTGCGTTCTTATCTTCTCGTAGAGGTCATCGGTACGCTTGGCAAATTCTGCATTTCTTTCGTTATACTTGTCTAACTTACGCTCACGCATCAGCTTATCATATTCTTCTATCCATGGAGAGAAGGTTACAGGCAGATTCTGGATGCCTTCGATGGTGGAATAGCGGGCATTCTGGAAGAGAAGCAAGAGATTCAGAAGATCGGTTGGACGATTATTGAGCGGAGTAGCCGAAAGCAGCATCACCTTCTTGTGATGGCCTTTTACCAAACCTTCGTTTATGCGAGGAGTCTTGCAGATTAACTGCAAATCATCGTATCTGCCAGCGGTGGCTCCACGGAAGTTATGCGCCTCATCAACAATCACCAGGTCATACTCTCCCTTCTCACGGAAGTTGCCTTCGCTCTCTATGATTTTATTCAGACTACCATTGCTCACAAACTGGGCGTAGCGCTTGATATCGAAAAGCTTGAAAGTATCAGTCCAGTTCTTTTCCAAGGCTGGCGGATAAACCACCAGGATATTGGTGTATCTTCCATTTGCTTCAACAAATCGCTTGGCAATCATCGTGGCAACAATGGTTTTACCCAAACCCACCACATCGGCAAGGAAGAAGCCATTGTGCTGCATCAGCATCTGATAACCCTGAATCACGGCATCGTGCTGATAGCGGATATCCTTCACTCCCTCAGGCATTTCCATCGTAAAGTCATCCTCCACCTGCGAACCGAAAGTATCTATCAGCACCTTCATATAGAGTTCGTATGGTGTAGGCAACTGGGCAAGATGAGTCTTCGCCTTCATCTGCTCGATGTCTTGCAGATTCAGAGGAACGGCCTGCTCCCAAAGCTGCTCAAATTCCTGCTTGCAATATTCCACATCATCATAATCTTTCATCGCCACGTTCAACTCATATCGGTTGCTGGGCATGGTTCCCATACCGGAATCGGATAGATTAGAGGACCCCATGATAACCCAGCCATCAGAGTTTGGATTATGGTTTTCCGGGAGAAGAAGATAGAATTTGGCATGGAGGTTTTTGCTGCGATGGATACGCATCTCCAGTTTTTTGTCGATGATATCCTGGCAAAACTGGAGGATACCTCTCTCCGTCTGCTCATCATAGCCTGCATTCTTCACCTCCTCAACGAAATCGTGAGAATAGGCATCGATGACGGCTTGTTCATCAATCTGTCCGAAAAAGAGTTTGGATTGCTTACGGAATAGGTTGTCGATATTGATACCTACCAATATCTGTATCTTTTTGACCTGTTCAAATTCCTCACGAAGTTTGAAATAGCCCGAACTTCGGAAATATCCTACTACTGCCTGAAAGGTATGAAAATCAAGCATGTTGTGGGCTATTCCCTTGAACTTCTCGAACAAGGAATTATCTGGAGTATTATTGAAAAACTTAGTGCTCATCTGTTGTATCTCCTAGGGGTATTAGCACTTCCGCCATTCCCCTAAGCAGAAACATTCTTGTTAGTTTGTATAGTTGCTACCAAAACAGAAATGGCGTAGGGAATCTATCACTCGCATTACCCTTGCCTATTGAGGTCCTAGGAAAACCTTTGGCAACAAGAGCAAGAAGCAACAGAAACCTACGCCAAACTTGCATATATAATAGCACAGGATGTACCCTATCCAAACGAATGGAAAGGGCACACCTATGCCTGTGTACATACACACATAAAGCGAAGGCGCCTACCGCTGTCTTCATCTGAATGCCTCTTTTGAAATTTCCTAGGTTTCAATAGGTCAGAAGAAAACGTAGTACACGTCTTTCTTAATTATGATAGGCCAAGCCATGGATTTTTACCTAGCCGGCGACTCATCGCCAGCCATCCACAGCAAGACAACTGCAAAAGTACGAAAAAGAATTGGGATTTGCAAGAAACTTTTCAATTTTCTTGCAAATCCCAAAGATATTTATCATTTTAAAATAATTTTCTCGTTCGAAGGATGGCGTAACGAGAAACAACTTGCGTTATCTTTGTTTGTAAAGCAGAAATCACATAAACTAATAATGTCCATTCCTATTACAACATCATAATCTTCGCTCAACGTTAACATCGCTTCTACGTTTAACGCTGTTGTTCCTGTCGGTAAGCCTAAATGAACCAAAAACGTTTCACGTTTCTCTGTTGTTGTATTATCTGAGACCAAGCATACACCATAAGGCTTTAGCCCCAATCATCAACTATCTTTTGAGATATAAGCGTATTAGTCGCCCCTGTATCCCACATGCAATTAGAAGAGCGAAATATCTTGGGCACCACAATACTCTCATTCATTTCTACAGCCTCACAGACTGCTATTGGCGTCAGAATGGCATCTACCAATCCCTTGCTTTCAAAATTATATGCTGCCATTCAAAACCTCCAACAAATCGCCCTCATACACTTGTGGTCTAGTATGCTTCTTATCATCCATAAAACGAACCAGACGTACATAGCCAGAGCGACAACCCTTCGACTTTTCCTTCTTGGAACAATCAAAAGCGTTCTTAAAATCTATAGTAATCTGCTCCATAATTATTTGGACTTTAAATTAAACATCTATTTTAATACTATCGTTGCATTTTTTCTGAATAAGGCGTTCTCATATGCTCATGCTTCCATTGCTCAATAGTTTCTTCATCTATCAAGCCCTCATCCCACAATGCATCTGCGGCATCAATCGCTTTTTGCGCAAAATATCGACTATCTGTCGTCATAACACTATCATTTTAAATATTTACCCATGTTTTACTTATGAGTAATCAACGCTTCCATATCTTTGATAAAATTCTCTACTTTCTCAAAATACGGCAAGACCTCTTCTTCTGTAGCATCAAAGGTATCATCATAATCACCAGACTGCCGAAGCTCATAAAGACGAGAGAACAACTTTCCATAAGTTCGATCCAACAAACCTGTTGCAATAAATTTCTCTCCAACTAAATGTATTACACCGGCATGAGTCTTTGCAGTAAAGCCCTTGTCAAGTAACAATGCAGAAGCCATATGGAATACAGTATAATACAAACGATTTCCCGTCAAATTCCAAAACTTCAATTTTGCCACACCTTTAGCCTCTTCAAAACTCTTATAAGCTTTTTCTATCCTGTAGCGTACAAGATCTCTACGTTGTTGACTCTCTAGCATAGCATCACCCCTTCCTCTTCCACGTTATTATAAAAAGGACTGCCTTTTTTGCTGTTCCAATCCTTCATCGAATACACTATCGGATGAATCATCTGATTAATTTGCCAACCCAATTCCCAAAGAGGATAGGTATAATTATCATGATCCTGCTCGTCTATCTTATCCTTATTCAGAAGCACAAGGATGTCCCAGTCGGAATCTGCCTTGGCATCCCTTCTGGCCCTTGACCCGAAAAGAATAACCTTGGCATCTTTCGGCATAATCGACTCCGCTTTCTTCTGAATCGACTTGAGTACCTCATCTTCAAGATGTTCCCTTGTTACTGTTGTCATAACACTACCATTTAAATTACACCGCAAAAATACGAAAAAGAATTGAAACTAACAAATATTCTGAGAGATATTTGCATTTATTCTTTTCTCTTCACCCAAACCTTATGGCTGCCGCGGCCTAGTGAATCTATCGGTGAAGTCTTGTCATTTGTCAGCTCCTTCAGTTCCATAGAGGCAGAAGTACGGCTCAGGTTGTTGATGGAGGCATAATCGCCTAGGGTGAGGACTCCGTTCTTCTCTATCACCTCCAGGGCACGGGCGATGCGCTCTTCCCTGGAATACAGCTGCTTACGGATAACCTTTACACCACCCATATCACGCTCCAGGTCACGGTCGGTTTCACGCTTCACATCCTTGATAAACTCAGGAGACGCCTTGAAGTTGATGTCCTTCACTCCCACCTTGCGATACGTCATCTTATCATCTGGATTCAGAATTTCCCTAGGCTTCTCATCCTCGAAAGCGAGGGAGAGGGAGAAGGTGCCGAAACCTTCCAGATTCACATTGTACCCCATGGAGAGCATATCTGTCAGCATATCAACCACATCGGTCAATACAGCCTCCGTGGTACTTTCCGAAATACCGCGATGGTAGTTCTGCATCATCTTGACGAACTCTTTTCGGGATAGTGTCCGGTTGGTCACCATCTTGGGATAAACTCTGCGCTTGCCTTCATCACGCAAATCATTCAACTCTTGCAACTTGTACTTAGCCATATCAGTTTCCTTTCTTATTAAGATGGTTATCACTCCTTATTGCAGCAGTCTTTGCATCCTACAGTATTTATGATCATACCTAAGAAGAAAAGACCACAAACCTAGGAAGAAAAGTATTTAATCCTAGGAGAAATCTCCGTTCACCGACGCCGAATGTCCGTTCAGCGTCGATGAACGGCGGTTCAACGTCGATGAATGTCGGTTCAACGTCGGTGAACGAAGATTTCTACCTTGCAAAGATACAACTTTATCAGATATAAAACAAGACTTTTCCTGAATATCTTTACTTTTCCGGCCATAATTCTTCGTTTTTTGAGCTTATTTCTTTGCGTATCCCAAATAATTGTGTTAACTTTGTAGTCAGATTGCAAACCAAAGACAAAGAAAAAGACTAAGATTAGACATCCTTATGAGTATGAAGATATTAGCAACCAGCGACTGGCATCTGGGCAACCTGTTTCACGGCAACGACCGTCTGCCGGAACACAAGCATTTCCTAAAATGGCTCCTGGAACAAATCGCTGAACAAAAGCCCGATGCTCTCCTCATCGCAGGAGACATCTTTGATAACGGAAATCCATCGGCAGCGGCACAGACCGTTTATTACGAGTTTCTTGCCGATGCTACCCAACTGTGCCCGAACATGCAGGTCATCATTACCGCCGGCAACCACGATTCCGCCAGCCGACTGGAGGCTCCCCGTCCGCTGCTCACCCGATACCATGTGGAAATAAGAGGAAACGTAAGGAAAATCTGGAAGCAGGGAGAAAGCGAGGACGATAATAAAACCGGCGGACATTGGATCTATTCCTTCGATGACCTCATCATCCCCGTAACCAACGAGGCAGGAGAAGAAGTTATCATCCTCGCCATACCTTTCCTTAGAAGCGATGTGGTGCAGAACGCCAGCTACTCGCAGGGAGTCAACGACTTTCTGAGAGAACTGACGGCTGAGGCTCGACAGAAATACCCGGGCAGGAAGTGCATCATGATGGCACACATGTACGCCAAGGGTTCGGATATCGCCAAAAAGGATGCGAGCGAGAAAATCATCATCGGCGGACAGGAGGAAGTGGACCTGGAAGGATGGAACGACCATCCCGACTATATGACTTGCGGACACATCCACAAACGGCAACATATCTGGAACACCGACTGGGCAAGATATACGGGAAGTATCCTCCCGATGTCGTTTGCCGAGAAAGACTACACCCACGGCATCGACCTCATCACCATAAAACACGGAGAAGAGGAGGAAGGAAAGGAAACCGGCAAGAGCAAGGAATGGAAAGTAGATTTCCTGGAATACAAGCCTCAGCACGCCCTCCGCATCCTGCCCGAAAATGAGGAAGAACTGACCTTCAAGAAATGGCAGAAGGTCATCAATTCTGAACTCTCGGAGAGAACCGACGGCGAACTGAGCGACCATTTCGACTACGTGATGCTGAAGGTGAAACAGGAGAAACTGACCAGCGATGACATCAAGGAACTGGAGAAACTCGTCAACGAAAAGGATGCCGTGCTCTGCAAAATCCAGCGCATCATCCCGCAACTGGACCTCTCCACCATCCAGGGTTCCCAGCACATCACCAGCATAGAAGACATCATCAACCGTCCTCCGCTCGACACGCTGAAGGAAGCCTTCGCCATCAGACACAACGCTCCGATGAACGAAAGACAGGAGAAAATGTTATCCGATTTATTAACGACATCATCATTATGAAATTCCTACAACTCGAAATACTCAACCTCGCTTCGCTTGACAAACAGGGTGGCGAGGTCATCAACTTTGAAGAAGGTGCCTTAGGCGAGAGCACCATCTTCAGCATCGTAGGTCCGACGGGAAGTGGCAAGTCTACCCTACTCGATGCTATCTGCCTTGCCCTCTACAACCGCGCCCCTCGCTATCCCAGGAAGAAAGGCGACAAGAACCAGAACATCGAGATTTTCGGAGCTGCCGATGCCAGCGAAAGTAACCGTCTGGCACCTACCGACAGCCGAAACATCCTGACACGTGGCAAGAAGGAAGGCTACAGCAAACTCACCTTCCTTGCCAACAACGGCAGCATCTACCGCGCAGAATGGCACGTCAGATTCCAGAGAGTGCGCTACGAGAACGCCAAGACTGCGCTCTATAAAATCACGAGAAACGGAGAAGAGATAACAGAGGAAACTGCCGACTGGAACGAGCTGCCGAACATCATCGGACTCGACTACGACCAGTTTCTCCGTACCGTACTCATCGCCCAAGGCTCGTTTGCCAACTTCCTGACAGCAAAGGAAAACGAACGGTACGAACTCCTGGAAAAACTCATCGGATGCGAGGAAACTTATACGAACATCGCTACTGAAATCAAGAAGGCGAAAGACCAGGCGACGGATGCCTACAACCAGATGGCAGCATCGGTGGAAGCCGTTAAACAGAACCTGCTGAACGATGAAGAACTCGCCCAACTGAAGGAGGAAATCGACCGCTTGGAAAAGGCTGAGAAGGAACTCGACAGCCAGTTGCAAGCCATCTCGAAAGACCTGCAATGGTTTGAGGAAAACGATAAGCAAATCAAGCAAATCGCTATCTACCAGACTGATATGGAGCAAGCAGCTGATGCCATTAAAGCGATGCGAGCCCAGATTCTCCGTCTGCAGTTGCACGATGAAGTACAGCCAGCCGTCAACCTACTGCAGGAAGTAGAGCGACAGACGCAAAGCATCCACGAACAGGAAGAAAACATTCTGAAAGCGGAAGGAAACATCAAAAGTCAAGAGTCTGCCATCGACGAAAGCGAGAAAACTCTCACCAGTCTGAAGAAAGCAGTCGGCAAGGCACAGGAACAGCTGGAAAAGGCGCTGCCGGTCATCGCTGAAGCAAGGGCGCTGAAAACAAAAATGGAAGCGGCGATGCCGAATCTGAAAGAAAAGAAAGAGGCTTTGGAGTTGGCACAGAAAGAGAATCTAACTGCCCAAAGAGATGTGGAGGAAAACGCCCGAAACATCCAAAAATGGGAAGCAGAAACGGAGAAAGCGAACCTTGCTCTCAAAGCGACACAGGAAGAGATTGCCAAGCAGAAACAGGTTCTGCACGAAGCGACGCAAGCCGCTGAACAGGCTTGGGAGACGGAAAGAAATAAGACTGTCGGACAGAACATAGAGGAACTGCAGAACAGCAAGACTGTAGCCGACAGGAAACTACAGGATGTCCAGCAAGCCATCAAGGTTGTGGCTCATCTCGATGCTGCCACAACAGAAAAGCAGAAGAATGAGGAGCGAATCCAGGTCTTGGGCAAGAGAAACGCAGAGATAGATGAAGCCCTGGGCAAGTTGACCATCGAGGCTCTGACCCAAGAGACCCTGACGCTGAGAAATGCCTATACCCTCATGGTGAGTGAGAAATGGGAGATTCATCGTGCCAACCTGACCGAAGGCAAACCTTGTCCGCTTTGCGGCAGCACGACCCATCCTTATCATACCGACAACAGACAGTTTGAGGAAGCCACTACAGAACTCTCGCAACTTCTGAAAGCCAAGGAGAATCTGCTGAAACTGCAGCAGAAAGAGGAGAAGGATCTTTCCGGCGAAAGAAAACAGAACGACGGCGAAGTACAGACGCTCCAGAAACAACAGGAAAAGCTCTCGGGAGAAATCGCCAGTTACGAAGAGGAATGGAAGGGGCTCATCGCCCAGTATCCAAAGATTCCGAAGGCTGAGGCAGAACTGAAATTGCTCTTGCCTATCTATGAAAACAAGGCGAAAGATGCGAGCAGCAAACTGAGCCAGTTTAACAAGATTCAGAAAGAGATAGAACGGCTGACCCAACTCAAGGATAAGGCTGTAAAGGATGAAGCTGCGTATGAAAGCAAAGCTTCAACGATACAGAACAAAGCTCAGGAAAACACTTCAACCTGCGCCACAAAACTGGCTGAGCAGAAAGCACTTACCACCAACCTCATCTCACAGCAAAAGAGTAAGAAGGAGGCTTACGAGAAAGCCCTTCAGACATGGAATAGCGCCAGGAAGGAAATGGAGGAATGGCAGGAGCAATACAAGCAGATTCTGAATGGAGAAGAGCCTGATGCGGCAGAACAAAGACTGACTGCAGCTAAGGACAAAGCTACGAAAGCAGCAGATAACCAGAACGAGAACATCAACAAACTGAAGGCTGAACTCGCCAACAGTAAAGGTTCGCATCAAACCATGCTGTCTCAGAACAGGACGATGAAAGAGAATCTGCTGGCGAAGGAAAAGGAACTCGACCTTTGGATAGAGGAATACAACAAGCAGCTTGAAGAAAAGAGCATTGAAGGAAAAGACTCTGAAGAGGAAGGCATCGAGGAAAGAAGTATCGAACCAAGCCTTATCAACCGAAATACCATCCGGGAGATGCTTCACTCTGCCGAAGACTGGAACGCCATCCGACGGGAAAAGGACGAAAAGGAGAAAGCCGTGGCTTCAACTACCGCCCTTTATCAGAGCGCAGAAAAGGCGCATCAGCAGCATTTGGAACATCAGCCTGCCCAAACCCGTGATGCTCTCCTAGCCATTCAGCAGGAGTATCAGGAAAGAAGCCAGCGCAACGAACTGATTGCTGCCAACGTCAGGATGCAGAACCATCAGGAAGCCGTGAAGCAGTTGGGTGACAAGGCTGAGGCTCTGCAACTCGTAACACAGGAAAAGGACGACTGGACAGCCATCACAGATGCCATCGGAGCAGACGGAAAGACGCTGCGCAAGATAGCCCAATGCTATACGCTCAGTTTCCTGATAGCGCACGCCAACCAGGAAATCAGAAAGTTCAACAGCCGTTACGAACTGCAGCAGGTAAAGCATTCGCTGGGCATCCGAGTCATCGACCACGACCGTGCCGACGATATCCGAGACACCACCTCCCTATCAGGTGGCGAAACCTTCATCGTGAGTCTGGGTCTAGCCTTGGGCCTGTCGGCGTTGTCCTCCCGCAACATCTCCTTCGAGAACCTGTTCATCGATGAAGGCTTCGGAACCCTCGACCCCGATACCTTAGCCACCGTCATCGACTCCCTCGCCATGCTGCAAAGTTCGCAAGGCAAGAAGGTGGGCGTCATCAGTCATACCGACACGATGAGCGAGCGCATCACCACCCAGATAAGGATTATCAAGAATGGCAACTCCGGCAGCAGTCATATCGAGATCTATCCTTAACCCATCGCAATTACACCTTAAATTATATAGTAATTACACCTTATTTATCCCTATCAGCGCCAAGGATAGCGACAACGTGGTGAACAAGAGCGATGTGATTCGTCCTCACCATAACAAAAGAAAGGGTGTGCCATAAGTCCATGACACACCCTTTCTTTTGTTTCCATTGAATATTAAACCCTGTTTCCCTCTTTTGGGAATACTACGGTTGGCTTGAAGGTCTTAGCCTCCTCAAAGTCCATCAGGGCATAAGCGATGATGATGACGGTATCGCCCACCTGCACCTTGCGGGCTGCAGCACCGTTCAGGCAGATACAACCGCTGCCACGCTCACCCTTGATAATATAGGTCTCCAAGCGCTCACCATTGTTGTTGTCTACAATCTGAACCTTCTCGCCTGCTATCAGATTAGCAGCGTCCATCAAGTCCTCATCGATGGTGATGCTACCCATATAATTCAGGTTAGCCTCAGTTACGGTCACACAATGGAGCTTACTCTTCAATACTTCTATCTGCATTGTTCTGTTATTACTTGATCTGTTACGGATTAAACTTAATAAAGAATATCTATCGAGGAATTATCCCTTATACTTGATATGGTCGATGAGACGGATAGGAGTCTTACCGCAATAAACGGTGATGCACCCTACCACATAGGCACTATCCTCCCATGAAGAAACATCCTGCAGGCTGTCGCCATCCACAATCTGGAAATACTCTACCTCCAGACCCTCTACAGCATTGATGTCGGCAACCACCTTATCATGAGTTTCCTGTACGGTATGAGTCTTGGCATACTCCACACTCTCCTTCAGGGCCTTATAGATGTTTGGCGCAATGGCACGCTCATCAGGAGCCAGCAAAGTATTACGGCTGCTCTTAGCCAAACCGTCCTCATCACGGACAATAGGGCACTCCACAATCTGCACATCGCTGTTGATGTACTTCACGAGCTGCTTGATGACAGCAATCTGCTGCCAATCCTTCTCACCGAAATAAGCACGAGTTGGTCGAACGATATAGAAAAGACGGCTCACTACCTGACATACACCATTGAAATGACCCGGGCGCTTGGCACCCTCCATCACGGTAGAAACAGGTGGAAACTCAAAGTGGCGTGTATCTGGTGTAGGATACATCTCCTTCACCGATGGTGCAAACACATAGTCAGCACCACAAGCCTCCAAGAGCTTGCAGTCAGCATCGAGGGTACGAGGATAGCGATCCAAGTCACCCTGATCATTAAACTGTGTAGGATTCAGGAACACAGAAACCACAGTCACGCCATTTTCCTTCACACTGCGCTTAACAAGAGAGGCGTGACCCTCATGCAGCGCACCCATAGTTGGCACAAGGCCGATTTCCTTTCCCTCCTTACGACACATGAAGAGTTCGTTCTGGAGGTCAACAATCTTATTGAATACTTTCATCGTCATAATCTGTTTTCGGGTGCAAAATAACAACTTTTTTCTCAAATGAGAAAGAAAAAACCTAAAAATATGCGAATTATTGCCGAAAATAATGAATTTCGGAGAAAAAATGCCCCTATTTGAAGTTTTTTTTGTACCTTTGCACGTAATTCGTAAGAATAAAATTTAAATTTTATGGCAAAAAAAGTATTATTTATCAATCAGGAGATCGACCCATACGTAGCCGAGTCTCACATGTCAATCATGGGACGCGAACTGCCTCAGAAGATGCAGGAAGCAGGTTTTGAGATCCGCACCTTCATGCCTAAGTGGGGCACCATCAACGAGCGTCGCGGACAATTGCACGAGGTCATTCGCCTGTCTGGTATGAACCTTATCATAGATGATACAGACCATCCGCTGATCATCAAGGTTGCATCTATACCAACAACACGACAGCAGATTTATTTCATCGATAATGACGACTATTTCAAGAGCCGCCAGATGGGCACCGATGAAAACGGAAAGGAATATGCCGACAACGGAGAAAGAGCTATCTTCTTCGCACGTGGCGTATTGGAAACCGTGAAGAAGCTCCGCTGGCAGCCTGATGTGATTGTCTGCCAGGGTTGGGCTAGCGCAGTAGTGCCATTCTATGTAAAGACAGCCTACAGCGAAGAGCCTTCATTTGCAGAATCAAAGGTGATTACCGCTCTCTATACCAACGAACTCAAGGGTGAACTGGGTACCAACTTCAAACGTTGCGTTGCCTTCCGCGATGCCAAGTCAGAACTGCTCGACAGCTATCAGGACGACTTCAACTTCATTGAGCTCGGCAAACTTGCCATCGACTATAGCGACGGTGTGGTAGAAGGTGAAGAAGAAGCTAACCAGATTCTCTTTGATTATGCGAAGGAGAAGAACAAGCCTGTACTGGCTTATCCGGGAGAAGATATCCAGGAGCCATACGCAGACTTCATCAACAAGGTTTGTCCTGACGCAGAATAAAATTCCGACAACAGAGACACATACATACAAGGATAATGAAAATTTTAAGACTCTTAACAGTATTAGTAATAGCAGCGCTTACTTTCGCTGCATGTGATGACACCACCGAGGGAATCGGTGGTAGCATCACTAACGATATTGACAACATCAACATCACTAGCGCAGTATTTCCTGTAGCTACAAAGTCTATGGTTTCAGGTGCCGTATTGAGCCGCAACAACAGCGGTCTCATCGGTAAGATGAAAGACCCGGAAACCGGCAACTATGTAAAGGGTGACTACATGACCCAGTTGAGCGTATTGCCTACTTTCTCTATAGATACACTCGATTACATCAAGCAGGCAAACAAAGGTTCTATCGAAGCAGACTCATGCTACCTCCTGGTTTCATACAATGCCAGCTACGGCGATACTATCGCCCCAATGAAGGTGACAGCCTATGAGATGACAAAGCCGATGGCAGAAGATAAGGAGTATTACTCTGATTATGATGTCTTCAAGGAAGGCTGGGTAAGCGAAAACAACCAGCATTGGAGCAGTAATTACAACTTGAGCAATACATCAGATGTCAAGAACTTCAAGATTTACTTGAATAAGAAGTATGAGAAAGATGGTAAGACATACAAGAACTATGGTTCTTACATCATGCAAACATACGCAGAACATCCTGAGTACTTCAAGACCAACTACAAGTTCCTGCACAACGTCTGCCCTGGCTTCTTCATCAAGAATGTAGGCGGTACGGGTAACATGGCTAAGATCTGGAATACAGAGCTTATCTTCTACTGGACCCGCCACAAGACCATCAAGGCAAAGGACGGCGTTACAGACAGTATAGCTGTAGGCATCGGATACAACCGTTTCGATGGTACAGAAGAGGTATTGCAGCTCAACAAGATTGAGAACGATACCACGAACTTGGAGGAGTTGGCAAGTCAGCAGAACTGTACTTACCTCAAGTCGCCAGCAGGTATCTTCACCGAGGTTACCCTCCCTATCGAAGATATCATGAAGGGACATGAGAAGGATACGCTCAACACAGCTACCATCTCTTTCCCACGACTCAACAATGACAACGAAGACAACCCATACAACTTTGCTACACCAAGCACCATCCTGATGGTTCAGAAAGACAGTTTGCAGTCGTTCTTCGAAAAGAGCAAGTTGGCAGATAGCCGTACTTCTTATACCACAAGCTACAGCAGTACAGGTACTTATAAGAATGCCTATACATTCCAGAATATCGCCAACCTGGTTTCTGTCATGTATAAGAACAAGGGCAAGGGAGAAAACTGGAATAAAGTAGTACTGGTTCCTGTAAACATCATCACAACCGCACAGGGACATACTACCGTCATCTCCAAGATTAATCACGATATGTCACTCGCTTCTACCCGACTGAAAAGAGGTGTAATAACCACCGACAGCAACGGCAAGGCGACAAGTCCTATACAGATAAAGGTGATTTACAGTAAGTTTAAAGAAAAAGAATAAGCATTCATAACGCAAAGTAAAAAAGGAAACGAAACATGGCAGATAATTTTTTGGAGCGTCATCGCGAAGAATACGAAATACGCAAGGCTGCATGGCTCAAGAAGAAGAAACTATTCATGAAGTCAGGCAAGAAACAGAAGCCCCAGACACAGATGCCACATCCTGAAGACGAAGCGTTATAAACACGAAAAAATATTCAGAATCCTGAGAAAGAGGGTGTATCATAAAGCATTTGAATGTTTATGATACACCCTTTTAACTTTGCCAGTTAATCCTTAAAAAACGCCGCATAAGTACGATAAAAGCCATTTAACACAAAATAAAA
>OHBU01000351.1_pt1 | contig 19012 bp, 18 predicted proteins | sample 1577421 | NCBI WGS metagenome assembly OHBU01 (sample SAMEA3879550, study PRJEB24766) | human gut metagenome | biome: human-associated habitat; feature: feces | place: USA | collected 1985/1987 | reverse complement strand
ATTGGGAGTTCTATTGTCCCTATATTGCTTAACTTCGCTTTGTTTTTTCCTCTTGGTTTTTTGCTGCCGCTTATTTTTCGTTCCTGTAGAGGGAATTGGAAAAAGGTGGCGATTATTAGCGGTTTAATCTCATTCTTGATTGAACTATTACAGTTGTTTGGCGGCAGATATGCGGAAATGGAAGATTTTCTAATCAATACCTTGGGCGGATTTTCAGGCTATATTGTCTGTACCGCCATATGCGAAAGAAAGACAAATCGCCGAAAAGCAGTTGTTTCCATTGTTACACTATGTTTGACCCTTGCACTTTGTTTGATTGGAATTTATGCAGTGGGGGACAATGAAAAACAGCTACCGGATGGACTGTCTGCTGTCGAAAATAGCATTGCTGAAATCAATGTTTATTCTGAGGGAGAAGAACGGAGCATTAGCATTGATTCCTATCAATACCGCTCTTTTGCAAGTCAGATTTCCAATTGCGGCGGTCATTTGCTGGAAATCCAAAAAACTTCTGAAGGTGAAATTTGGAATGATACAGACTGCTTTATCGAGATTATATATACTGCTGACCAGACGATAAAGTTTGAAAATGCTGAGAATTTCTCCATTGAATGTGCTGACAGACTTTTATATAATGCCGACAAAAATGTTCTATATTGGGGTGAGGCAGGTTATCAGAACTGTTTGGACTATACAAAAATGAAAGAAGAAATATTGAAAGGATATGAAGAGTTGTCTACTTCAATTCGTGATTGCTTTAACCAGTAACAATTTCAGCTTTCTGTGCGGGCTTTATGAAGGCGACCCAGTGGAGCAGGCAATAAGGAAGTGGAAATGCGGATAACTTCCAGTTTGCAGAATTGTAGAGAAAAGGCTGGGGAAGTCCCCAGCTCAATTCGCTGCATGGAATCCATCTTCTGCCGGCATGTTAAAGTACTTTGATATCCTCAGCATACATTGACAGACATTTCCTAAAAGAATACAATAAAAAAGATAGTGTATAGACTTTATACAGGATATGTTATGTATTGCCCTGCAGTTACTGTATAAAGACTGTAAGTTACCGCCGGTACTTAGATGGCGTTCTTTGACATCTTAGGTACCGCTGCGGTAATTTCCAAGCGGAAGCGGGTCTGCATACAGTAACTGCAAGGCATATAAGAAACATAGATGAAGAAAGGATTCCCCCATGAAGTGGACAAAATTCAAAGTGAAAACCATTACTGATGCCGAGGACATCATCATTTCCTCTCTGTATGATTTAGGGCTGGAGGGCGCGCAGATTGAGGACAAGGTGCCGCTTACCGCTCTGGAAAAGGAGCAGATGTTTGTGGACATCCTGCCGGAAGGACCTGCGGATGACGGCATTGCGTACCTAAGCTTTTTTGTGGAAGAAAAAGAGGACGGCGGACTGACGCTTAACGGCGAAGATACCACCGTGGACGCCATTCTTTCCATGGTAAAGGAAGAACTGGACAGCCTGAGGCAGTTCATGGACATCGGTGAGGGCAGCATCACCGTGGATGAAACCGAGGACATTGACTGGATAAACAACTGGAAGCAGTATTTCCACCAGTTCTACATAGACGATATTCTGGTTATCCCTTCCTGGGAGGAGGTGGAAGTAAAGGATAAGGATAAGTTAGTGCTGCACATTGACCCCGGTACGGCTTTCGGCACCGGTATGCATGAGACCACGCAGCTCTGCATCCGCCAGCTGAAAAAGTATGTGACACCGGAAACAAATCTTTTGGATGTGGGGACCGGAAGCGGCATTTTAGCCATTCTTTCCCTGATGTTCGGCGCAAAGCACGCTGTAGGTACGGACCTTGATATCTGCGCCGTGGACGCGGTGCGGGAAAACTGCGAAAGCAACGGCATTGATCCCGCCAACTTTGAAATGATGATCGGCAACATCATCACGGATAAGGAAATTCAGGACAAAGTGGGCTATGACTGCTACGATATCGTAGTGGCAAATATTTTAGCGGATGTGCTGGTGCCTCTGACCCCGGTGATTGTGAACCAGTTAAAGAAGGGCGGCATTTACATTACCTCCGGTATCATTGACGACAAGGAGCAGACCGTAGTGGATGCGGTGAAGGCAGCAGGTTTAGAAGTTCTTGACGTTACCTACCAGGGCGAATGGGTCAGCGTTACCGCCAGAAAAAATTAAGGAAATTCAAATTCATATTATGAGGGAGGACACAAATGGGAAACATTAAAAAAGTAATGGAAAAAACAGCTCCGGCATTGGGCCTCAAATACGATGCCAAAAGATTAGTGGTTTACGGCAATCACAGAGGATTTACCACCGTCATCCAGCTTTTACAGCAATCCAACAACGTGCCGAAGGTCTGGATAAGCCTGATGGCGGCAACCGCACAGGGAACACCGCTCAGCGGCTTTGAAATCCAGAATCTGCCCATGCCGAAGGGCGTGGAAGTGTCTGTGGCACAGTACAGTATCAGTATTACCACGCCCTTAAAGGGGAAGAATAATGCCATCATCGGCAACATTACCACCGCACTCCGTACCGTTTTGGATTATGTAATGGCACAGGGCGGCGTAAACTGCGATGAAAACGGTATGCCCAATATGACGGAGGTATGGCGTGCCAAAGGAAACTATATGATTTTAAGTCCCGAAGGAGCGGTTTCCCTGCGCAACCGAATGAGCATGGAGGCTTCCGCACTTGCCATGAAGAAGGAAAACTATGTGCTGGGTATTTTAGGCGCGCTGGCAGGTTCCGTGGTAGGCGCCCTGGTTATTTTCCTGATTGCCAGACTGGGTTATGTTTCCATGTGGGCAGGCGTGCTGCTCGGACTTGCGGTTATTTTCGGTTATAAAAAGCTGGCAGGCAAGATGTCCGTAGCGGGTCTTGTTATCTGTGCGGTTATTGCTCTTGCCATGACCTATGTGGCATTCCTGTTTGACTGCGCCACCACCCTGTATTTTGCATGGGATGGCCTGCTTTCCTTCGGAGAATGTCTGGTGGACCAGAAATTCTATTATGATTTAGCCGGAGCAAGCGGCGGTTATTACGGTAATTTAGTGCTGATGATGCTGTTCAGTATGGGCGGCGCCATCGGTTACGGCGTAGCCCAGTATCAGGGGCAGAAGGATGAGCGGGAGATATACCGTTTAAATTAAGTCCGGCAGAATGAGGAAACAGACATGTATCATTTTTTCGTGGAACCGTCCCAGATACATACAAATGACAATACTGTCGTTATTCTGGGCAGTGATGTGAACCATATCAAAAACGTACTGCGCATGAAGCCCGGTGAAGAAATTGCCGTCAGCAACGGCGGGGACGGCAGGGAATACCGCTGCGGCATTAAAGAACTGAACGAGGAGAGCATCCTCTGCGAACTTCGCTTCATAAAAGAAGACGGCGTGGAGCTTCCGTCAAGAGTCCACCTTTATCAGGGGCTTCCCAAGGCGGACAAGATGGAGCTTATCATCCAGAAAACCGTGGAGCTCGGCGTAGCGGAAATCATTCCGGTAGCCATGAAACGCTGTGTGGTGAAGCTGGATGATAAAAAGGGCAGACAGAAAACGGAGCGCTGGCAGGCGATTGCGGAAGCGGCCGCCAAGCAGAGCAAGCGCGGCATCATTCCCGTTGTCAGGGAGCCCATTTCTTTTGCGGAAGCAGTAAAAGAGGCATCCAATATGGAAGTAAAGCTTCTGCCCTATGAGCTGGCGGAGGGCATGGGCGCCACAAAAAAGATTCTGGAAAATCTGCCGAAGGGTGCCGATATTGCGGTGTTTATAGGACCTGAGGGTGGATTCGCACCGGAGGAAGCGGAGGCGGCAAAGGCAGCAGGCATAGAACCCGTTACCCTCGGAAAGCGCATTTTACGCACCGAAACCGCAGGACTTACCGTCATGGCGTGGATAATGTATCAGCTGGAAGAAGAATAGCATATATTGTTATATAGGACGGAAAAAGGAGAAAAACCATGGAAGTATACCTGGATAACTCGGCTACCACAAGGACTTTTCCGGAAGTAGCGGAACTGATGTCAAAAATCATGTGTGAAGATTACGGCAATCCCTCAAGCATGCATAACAAGGGTGTGCAGGCAGAGAGATATGTCCGGTATGGAAGAGAGACGCTTGCCAAAATTCTGAAGGTAAATGAAAAAGAAATTTATTTCACTTCCGGCGGAACGGAGTCAGATAATCTGGCACTGATAGGCTGCGCCATGGCAAATTACAGAGCGGGAAAGCATTTGATTACCACGAAAATCGAACATCCGGCCATTTTGCAGACGATGCATTATTTAGAGGACCAGGGATTTGAAGTGACATATCTGTCAGTTGATGACAAGGGACAGATTTCCTTACAGGAACTGCAGAATGCCATGCGGAAAGATACCATTTTAGTATCCATAATGCACACCAACAATGAAATCGGTGCTGTGGAGCCGATTGCGGAAGCGGGCAGACTTATTAAGAGCACGAACCCGTCCACCTTGTTCCATGTGGATGCGGTGCAGGGCTTCGGCAAATACCGCATTTACCCCAAACGTATGGGCATTGACCTCTTGTCTGTAAGCGGTCACAAAATTCACGGCCCTAAGGGCGTCGGTTTCCTGTATATCGGAGAAAAAGTAAAAATCCACAACATTATTTACGGCGGCGGCCAGCAGAAAAACCTGCGTTCCGGTACCGAAAACGTGCCAGGCATTGCGGGTATGGCAAAGGCGGCAGAAATGCTTTACAACCATCTGGAAGAAGATGCGGAAAGACTTTACAGCCTGAAAGATTATTTCTGTGAGGGACTCAGGAAAATCCCCGACATCCGGATCAACAACCCGGAGGGCATGGAGGGCGCGCCCCATATTGTCAGCCTTTCCGTAGCGGGAGTCCGCAGCGAAGTGCTTCTGCATGCGCTGGAGGATAAGGGGATTTATGTATCGGCGGGCAGCGCCTGCTCCTCCAATAAACCCCATACCGCAGGTTCGGCAACCATGAAAGCGATTAAGCTTCCGGAGGAGTTCTTAGACTCCACACTGCGTTTCAGCATGTCAGTCTACACCACCCGGGAAGAATTGGACTATACATTGCAGGTAATGTATGATATTATCCCTATGTTGCGAAAATACACGAGACACTGATATGTGCCGGTAAGACACCGTTTTTTGAAAACGAGAGGAGATATATGTATAAAGCATTTTTGATAAAGTACGCTGAAATCGGTGTAAAAGGAAAGAACAGATATTTATTTGAAGATGCGCTGGCAAACCAGATTAAATATGCCCTGAAAAAATGTGACGGAGAATTTCAGGTAAGAAAGACCCAGGGCAGAATTTATGTGGATGCCATGACGGATTTTGACTTTGAGGACACGGTGGAGCATCTGCAGCGTGTATTCGGTATTTCAGCCATCTGTCCCGTTGTTTACGTGGAGGATGAGGGCTTTGAAAAGCTTTGCCAGGATGTCATTGCCTTTTTGGACAGCGTATATCCAGACAAAAACAAGACCTTTAAGGTCAACGCCAGAAGAGCCAGAAAAAATTATCCGAAGGATTCCATGACCATCAATATGGATCTGGGAGAAGCCATCCTCAATGCGTTCCCCGAAATGCATGTGGATGTGCATAAACCCGAAATCATGCTGAATGTGGAAATCCGCGAGAAGATTTATATTTATTCCGAAACAATTCCGGGACCCGGAGGCATGCCCGTGGGTACGGGCGGAAAGGCGATGCTGCTGTTATCCGGCGGTATCGACTCTCCGGTAGCCGGTTACATGATTGCCAAGAGAGGCGTCAAGATAGATGCGGTTTATTTCAATGCGCCGCCCTACACCAGCGAGAGAGCAAAGCAGAAGGTTATCGACCTTGCCAAAATCGTGTCCCGTTACACCGGACCGATTTACCTGCATATCATCAACTTTACGGATATCCAGCTGTACATCTATGAAAAGTGCCCGCATGAGGAGCTGACCATTATCATGCGCCGCTATATGATGAAGATTGCAGAAAAGATTGCACAGGAAACAGAGTGCCTGGGACTTATTACCGGCGAAAGCATCGGCCAGGTGGCATCCCAGACCATGCAGAGCTTAGCAGCGACCAACGAGGTATGCGAACTGCCGGTTTACAGACCTTTAATCGCGTTTGACAAACTGGATATCATTGATATTTCCGAAAAAATCGGTACTTATGAAACATCCATTCTGCCGTATGAGGACTGCTGTACCATATTTGTGGCAAAGCATCCCGTTACCAAGCCGAACTTAAAGATTATCAAGAGGCATGAGGAAAATCTGGCGGAAAAGATTGATGAATTAGTAGACACCGCCTTAAAGACGGACGAGCTTATTATTGTAAGTGAGAATATGTAGCAAAAAAAGAACACCTGGTTATTCACACAGGTGTTCTGCTTTTCCGTTCTGTTCATGCTGCCTAAGGCAGCCGGTTGAAACGATGAAGCCAATTAGATTATGTAGGGCTTTAATACTGCCATAACATCATCGATGTTTTCCTCTGCATGGATATTTAAGTCGATGGGCTTAGAAAGGTCTAAGCTGAAGATACCCATGATAGATTTAGCGTCGATTACGTATCTGCCGGAAACCAGGTCAAAGTCGTAATCAAACTTGGTAACATCATTTACAAAAGATTTTACTTTGTCGATTGAGTTTAAAGAAATCTGAACAGTTTTCATTGTTATTACCTCCTTACGTGTTTCATACCTTCGTTATCATCTTACTAATAACAAGAAGAAAAGTCAATCATAAAACATTACAAATTTTGAGAGGAATCTGTATGAAAAGAGCAGCATTACACAACCTCGGATGCAAGGTTAATGCGTATGAACTGGATATTATGCAACAAAACCTACAAGAAAAAGGGTATACTATTGTACCATTTGATGAAATGGCGGACATTTATATCGTAAATACCTGCACGGTCACGAATATTGCGGACCGAAAGAGCAGACAGATGCTGCATCAGGCAAAGAAGCGCAATCCGGAGGCAATCGTGGTGGCTGTGGGCTGTTATGTGCAGACGGCGGATGAGGAAGCCCTGCGGGAACAGGGAATAGACCTTGCCATCGGCAACAACCGCAAAAAGGACTTAATCCCCATTTTAGAGAAGTTTCTGGCGGAGCACAAGCAGGAAGAGGACGCTATCATTGACGTGAATGCACCCTGTGATTACGAGGAAATGACCTTAAAGCACACGGCGGAGCATACCCGTGCCTACATTAAAATCCAGGACGGCTGCAACCAGTTCTGCTCCTACTGCATCATTCCCTATGCCAGAGGCAGGGTGCGCAGCAGACGTTACGAGGACATCCGTCGGGAAATGGAAGGGCTGGCGCAGAGCGGCTACAAGGAAGTGGTGCTGACCGGCATCCATATCAGCTCCTACGGCATTGATTTTTCCAAAGAAGCCTGGGAACAGGGCGAAACGGAAGTGAAGGTAAAGGATGACGGCAGAAGGGATTATGCCGGAGAATCCAAGCTGATTGATCTGCTGGAAAAACTTCAGGACATCGAAGGAATTGAGCGCATCCGCATCGGTTCCTTAGAGCCCCGCATCATGACGGAGGAAAATGTGAAGCGGCTGGCTTCCGTAGAAAAACTCTGTCCCCATTTCCACCTTTCCCTGCAGAGTGGCTGTGACGAAACCTTAAAGAGAATGAATAGACACTATACAACCGGTGAATACTTGGAAGGAACGAGGAGACTGCGGAAAGCATTTTCCCATCCCGCCATTACCACGGATGTCATTGTGGGATTTCCGGGAGAAACGGAAGAGGAATTTGCAAAGACCTGTGATTTCCTGCGGAAAGCGGACCTTTATGAAATGCACATTTTTAAGTATTCCAAGAGAAAGGGGACGGTGGCGGCAGGCATGCCGGACCAGATACCGGGACCCGTGCAGACCAAAAGAAGCGCCGAGCTGCTTGCCATGGAAAAGGAGCTGTCAAAAAGATACCGGGAGTACTACATAGGAAAGGAAATACCGGTGCTTTTTGAAGAAGAAAAAGAAATCGGCGGCATCCGTTATCAGATGGGACACAGCCGGGAGTATGTGAAGGTAGCAAAGAAAACGGAAGAAAATCTTTCCAACCGGGTTTTGTCGGGAAAAATTGTGGATTTTCTGCAGGATGATATTCTGCTCATGCAGTAAGAGGATTGCTATTTGATGTAATCGCAGGTTGAATTTTTTGACAAGTTGGGTTAATATAAGTAATAAGTCGTAATAAACCAAAAAATGAACGATAGATAAATATAAGTAAAAACAAAAAGATAGAAAATCCGGTGAAAGTGAGGTAAGAAATATGCAGGAACAGGATTTGGGAAATACACAGTTTTTTAATGTAGAGTCAGAATTGGAAACCGGCGTAAAGGTTGTTCTGTATACAGTGTACGAAGCATTGGTGGAAAAGGGTTACAATCCCGTAAATCAGATTGTGGGTTATATCATGAGCGGTGACCCGACTTACATTACCTGCCACAAGAATGCCAGAAGCATGATTATGAAGGTAGAGCGTGACGAACTGGTGGAAGAGCTTTTAGCTGACTACATCCACAACAACCACTGGCAGCAGTAAAGGAGAAGCACATGCGTATAATGGGGCTTGATTTTGGCTCAAAGACTGTGGGTGTGGCTATCAGCGACCCGTTGCTTATCACTGCACAGGGCATTGAAATTATCCGCCGCAAGGAGGAAAATAAGCTTCGCCAGACACTGGCAAGGATTGAAGAGCTGATTGTAGAATACGGCGTGGAAGAAATCGTTTTGGGTTATCCCAAAAACATGAACAATACAGAGGGAGTCAGGGTGGAGCTCACAAAGGAGTTTCAGGATAAATTGGAGAGAAGAACCGGACTTCCTGTTTATCTGTGGGATGAAAGGCTTACCACGGTGGCTGCGGACAAGGCCATGATGGAAGCGGGCATCCGCAGGGAAGAACGGAAAGAACATGTAGACAGGATTGCGGCATGCTTTATTTTACAGGGATATCTGGATAAAAGAGCAGCAGGTCTGTAAATAAGGAGAACTTAAGTGGAAAAGATTACATTCACTCCCGACGGAGCAGACGGAGAAGCAGTAGATTTTTATGTATTGGAACAGACCAGAATAGGCGGTATTAACTATATTCTGGTGACAGAGGAAGAAGAAGGGGACGGAGAAGCCCTGATTTTAAAAGACCTTTCCGCAGACGGAGAGGCTGAGAGTATTTATGCCATTGTAGAGGACGAGAAAGAGTTAGCGGCGATTGCGGACGTTTTCTCCGATATGATGGATGATGTTACCTTGGAGTAACATTTTACGGACAGGTAAAAAGTTTCAAGGAGTCAGACGGAGCGGTCACTCCCCAAACTTTAAATAGAAAACGGGCAAGACGGCAGTAGCCACAGGTGCCGGTAACGGATTTTTCATGGGGACTCGGGAAATGTTCATGAAAAACAGGACGAAAGCACCGGAAGGGAGTATTGCGGTCTGCCTTTGCATGGAGGTAAATTGATTGAAGAAAAAAGAGAATACAGCAGCTTCCAAGCTGAAAATCATCCCTTTGGGCGGCCTGGAGCAAATCGGTATGAACATTACTGCCTTTGAGTACGAAGACAGTATCGTTGTGGTGGACTGCGGTCTGTCCTTTCCGGAGGATGATATGCTGGGTATTGACCTTGTTATCCCGGACACCACATATCTGGAAAACAATCTGGACAAGGTAAAAGGCTTTGTCATTACCCACGGACATGAGGACCATATCGGCGCCCTGCCTTACGTGCTGCGTAAGGTCTGTGTGCCTATTTACGCCACAAAGCTGACCATGGGTATTATCGAAAACAAATTAAAAGAACACAACTTAGAGAAGAGCACCAAGAGAAAGGTTGTGAAATTCGGCCAGTCCATCAATTTGGGCCAGTTCCGTATCGAATTTATCAAGACGAACCACAGTATTGTGGATGCGGCAGCCCTTGCCATTTATTCCCCGGCGGGCGTTGTGGTGCACACCGGCGACTTTAAGGTGGACTACACACCGGTATTCGGCGATGCCATCGACTTGCAGCGTTTTGCGGAAATCGGCAAAAAAGGTGTACTTGCCCTGATGTGTGATTCCACCAATGCGGAGCGTCCCGGCTTTACTCCTTCCGAAAAGACGGTGGGTAAAACCTTTGATACCCTGTTTGCCGACCATAAAAATACCCGAATTTTTGTGGCAACCTTCGCATCCAATGTGGACCGTGTGCAGCAGATTATCAATACGGCATACAAGTTCGGCAGAAAAGTAGTGGTGGAAGGCAGAAGCATGGTGAGCATCATCGACACCGCCTCCAAATTAGGCTACCTGAATATACCGGACAAGACCCTTATCGATGTAGACCAGTTGAAGAATTATCCCGACGAGCAGCAGGTTATCATCACCACCGGCAGCCAGGGCGAAAGCATGGCGGCGCTTTCCCGTATGGCGTCCAACATGCACAAGAAAATTACCATCGGAGCGGGAGATACGGTTATCTTTTCTTCCAATCCCATTCCCGGCAATGAAAAAGCCGTTACCAAGGTTATCAACGAACTCTTCCGCAAGGGTGCGGATGTTATTTTCCAGGATACCCATGTATCCGGACATGCCTGCCAGGAAGAGATTAAGCTGATTTATACACTGGTGAAACCGAAGTACGCCATTCCGGTGCACGGAGAATACAAGCACCTGCGTGCCCAGGCAAAAATTGCAGAAAACTTAGGCATTCCCAAGGATGATATTTTCATTCTTTCTTCCGGCGATGTGCTGGAGGTGTCCGAGGAAAAGGCACGGGTTACCGGAAAGGTGCCGGTCGGTTCCATTCTGGTAGACGGACTCGGTGTAGGAGACGTCGGCAACATTGTGCTCCGCGACAGACAGCATCTGGCGGAAGACGGCATCCTGATTGTGGTTATGGCGCTGGACAGAGTGGACGGCTACTTAGTATCCGGTCCCGACATTGTTTCCAGAGGCTTTGTTTACGTCAGAGAGTCCGACGAACTGATGGATGAGGCAAGACAGCTTGTAAACGATACCCTCGAAGAGCTGCTTGACAAGGGTGTTACCGACTGGGGTAAATTGAAGACGGCAACAAAGGATGTATTGTCCGATTACGTCTGGAAAAAGACCAAGAGAAGCCCCATGATTTTACCGATTATCATGGAAGTTTAGTAGGAAGGGTGGAGAACAGTGACAAACCTGGAGGAAGCGGTAGCAAATCTTCTTGCTGCCATAAAGGATACAGAGGAATACCGGGAGTACAGCATACAGAAGGAGAAGGTTGCCAAATTCCCGGATCTTAAGGCACAGCTTGACGACTTCAGAAAGAAGAGCTTTGAGCTGCAGAGCCGTACCGACAGCCGGGAGCTTTTCGATAAAATCGAAGAATTCCAGCAGGAAAAGGAAGATTTGATTGAAGACCCGCTGGCTGAGGATTTTCTGGCAGCGGAATTGAACTTCTGCCGTATGATTCAGGAAGTGGAGTTGGACCTTACGGACGGCCTCGATTTTATGTAACAGGGAGGAAGACCCATGAGTACCAGACAAATGGTAATGGCGGTAGTAAGCGCCATATTAAAAGTGGCAATCGCGGTAGCGGCGGTTGTGATTATCTACAAAGGGGCAGTAATTGCCTACGATTACGGCTACCGTGTGTTTAAGGAAGAGCCGGTGGCGGAAGCACCCGGTGTGGACATCCAGGTAGATATCACCATTGGAAAAAGCACAATGGACATAGGCCAAATTCTTGAGGATAAGGGTCTTATTCGCGATGCCAAATTGTTCTATATCCAGAATCTGTTGTCCCATTACAAGGATAAGCTGCAGCCGGGTACTTATGTTTTGAACACGTCCATGACCATGGAAGAAATGATGGAAATTATGTCCGTCGTACCCGAGACGACGGACGAAACCGATGTCTCCGAAGATACCACGGGCGGCACAGAAGATGACGGTACCGTTGGCGGAGCCGAGGACGAAGGTGCCGGCGGTGCAGAAGATGAGGGTGCTGTTGGCGGAGCCGAAGATGACAATGCCGGTGCAGGAGATGCCGGCGCCGGAGAATAGCAATGATAAATGATGAAAGAATGGTTGCCTTTATTAATTCATTTGATAAAGGCAATACGTCGTTTTTAAACCAGATAGAAAAAGAAGCAAGAGCGGATGCCGTGCCCATTATCCGCACGGAAACCCAGACACTTCTTCGCTTTCTCATGGCAGCGCACCGCCCCATGGAGATTTTGGAGGTGGGAACGGCAGTGGGATTTTCTGCTCTTCTGATGCAGGAATACGCACCTGCGGGCGCGCATGTGACCACCATAGAAAAATACGAAAAGCGTATCCCCATTGCCCGGGAGAATTTTAAACGGGCAGGAAAGGAAGATGCCATTACCTTCCTGTGCGGGGATGCTACGGAAATACTGAAAGAACTGCAGGGCGAATACGATTTTATTTTCATGGATGCCGCCAAGGCGCAGTACATTCATTTCCTGCCTGAGGTTACCCGGCTGCTCAAAAAAGGCGGTCTTCTGGTATCGGACAATGTATTGCAGGACGGTGATGTGCTGGAATCCCGGTTTGCCGTGACCAGACGCAACCGCACCATACACGCCAGAATGCGGGAGTACCTGTATGTCCTGACCCACCACGAGCAGCTCGAAACCGTGATTCTGCCGGTGGGTGACGGCGTATCCGTCAGCACCAAAGTGGTGTAGAGTATATAGATAGAAAACAGCAGTTTTGTGCCGGAAGCGGCATGGTATAGAAAGGGTCAGATTTATGAGAAAACCGGAACTACTCATCCCGGCGAGCAGCCTGGAGGTTTTGAAAACAGCGGTCAGCTTTGGAGCGGATGCCGTTTATATCGGCGGAGAGGCGTTTGGCCTGCGTGCCAAGGCGAGAAATTTCTCCATGGAAGAGATGGCGGAGGGCATTGCGTTTGCCCATGCCCATAATGTAAAGGTTTACGTGACTGCCAACATTTTAGCCCATAACGGCGACTTAAACGGTGCAAGAACCTATTTTGAGGAGCTGAAAAATTTAAAGCCGGACGCCCCGGATGCGCTGATTATTTCCGACCCCGGCATGTATACCATTGCCAGGGAGGTCTGCCCCGAAATCGAAAGGCATATTTCCACCCAGGCTAACAACACCAATTACCTGACCTACCGTTTCTGGTGGGAACAGGGTGCAAAGCGTGTGGTTTCCGCCAGGGAGCTTTCCTTACGGGAAATCAAGGAAATACGGGAAAACATTCCGGAAGAAATGGAAATTGAGAGCTTTGTGCACGGCGCCATGTGTATTTCCTACTCCGGACGCTGCCTGCTCAGCAATTATTTCACGGGAAGAGATGCCAACAAGGGTGCCTGCACACATCCCTGTCGCTGGAAATATGCGGTGGTGGAGGAAACCAGACCCGGCGAGTACATGCCCGTTTATGAAAACGAAAGAGGCACCTATATTTTTAACTCCAAGGATTTGTGCATGATTGAGCACATTCCGGAAATGGTGGACGCCGGCATTGACAGCCTGAAAATCGAAGGCCGCATGAAAACGGCGCTGTATGTGGCAACGGTAGCCCGGACGTACCGGAAAGCCATCGACGATTATTTTATCTCCGAGGAGCTTTACCGCAGCCATATGGACTGGTACAAGGAGGAAATCTCCAAGTGTACCTACAGGCAGTTCACCACCGGTTTTTATTTCGGAAAGCCCGATGAAAATACCCAGATATATGATAACAACACCTATGTGAACGAATATATTTATTTAGGAATGATTGAGGAAGCAAAGCCTGAAAAAGGGCTGGTGCGCATTACCCAGCGGAACAAGTTCTGCGTGGGTGATACCATCGAAATCATGAAGCCCTCCGGCGAAAACGTGGAAGTGAAAGTCGAGGAAATGTTTGACGGAGAGGGCAATGCAGTGGAAAGCGCGCCCCATCCCCAGCAGGAAATCTGGCTCCGCTTAAGCGTGATGCCGGATGTACAGGATATTCTCCGCGTGGGCAACCGCAAGGATGCCATGCCGGAATAAAGCAAACACATTTTCACACGCTGCGCCGGAATAAAGCAAAGACATTTTTGCACGGTGTGCAGGAAAACACACATGATTTTACCGCACGGGTGTGAAAGCGGAATTTTTTTTGCCGTGCAGATAGGAAAACGGAACACATTAAGAATTTCACCTTGCTTTTTTCAGTAAAGTAAGATAATGTGAAAGACAGAGTATAAGAAAAGTACACCCTGAGGGTTCCTTTACACAGGATGGCTTCAAAGTTGTAAGTCTCGAAAGGAATAAATACTTTATGAGTGAAATGATTAACTTAGAGGATTTATTTGCCAGCAAGGTTTTTACACTCGGCAAAATGAAGGAAAGACTTCCCAAGTATGTATACAAGGAAGTCATTAACGTTATGGAAAACGGCGGAGAGCTTTCTCTTGCCACAGCGGATGTGGTTGCCAAAGCCATGAAGGACTGGGCTGTTGAAAATGGCGCCACCCATTACACCCACTGGTTCCAGCCCCTTACCGGCATCACCGCAGAAAAACATGACGCATTTGTCAGCCATCCCGACAAGGACGGACATATGCTTCTGGAATTTTCCGGCAAGGAATTAATCAAAGGCGAAGCGGACGGTTCTTCCTTCCCTTCCGGCGGACTTCGTGCCACCTTTGAAGCAAGAGGCTATACTACATGGGATATCACTTCCCCCGCTTTCTTAAAAGAAGACGCGACCGGAGTTATTCTCTGTATTCCCACCGCATTCTGCTCCTATAAAGGCGAAGCACTGGACAAAAAGACTCCGCTTCTCCGTTCTATGGAAGCCATCAGCGAGCAGGCACTCCGAATTGTGCATCTGTTCGGCAATACCGTTGCGACCAAGGTTGTGCCTTCCGTTGGCGCAGAGCAGGAATATTTCTTAGTAGATAAGCAGAAATACTTACAGAGAGATGACCTTATTTTTGCCGGCAGAACCTTATTCGGCGCACCCGCACCCAAGGGTCAGGAGCTGGAGGATCATTACTTCGGTACTATCCGCGAGAGAATCGGTTCCTTCATGAAGGATCTGAACATTGAACTGTGGAAGCTGGGTGTAACTGCGAAGACACAGCACAACGAAGTGGCTCCCGCACAGCATGAACTGGCGCCCATTTACGAAACCGCCAATATCGCGGTTGACCACAACCAGCTTGTAATGGAAACCATGAAAAAAGTGGCTGACAGACACGGCATGACCTGCCTGCTTCACGAAAAGCCTTTTGCCGGCGTAAACGGTTCCGGTAAGCATGATAACTGGTCCCTTACTACCGACAATGGTGTCAATTTACTTGACCCGGGCGAAACACCCAACGAAAATATCCAGTTTTTACTGGTTCTTGCCTGCATCTTAAAGGCAGTAGATACCCACGCAGACCTGCTCCGCCAGAGCGCTTCCGATGTCGGAAACGACCACAGACTGGGCGCAAACGAAGCACCGCCTGCCATTATTTCTGTATTCTTAGGCGAACAGCTTGAGGATGTGGTAAAGCAGTTGGTTGAAACCGGAGAAGCAGCACACTGCTTAAACGGCGGCCGCATGAAGACCGGTGTTTCCACCCTGCCTGATTTTGAAAAGGATGCAACGGACCGCAACCGTACATCACCTTTTGCCTTCACCGGCAACAAGTTTGAATTCCGTATGGTTGGTTCTTCCGATTCCATTGCAGACCCGAACACAACCTTAAATGCCATTGTGGCAGAGGCTTTCTGTGAAGCAGCCGACAGACTGGAAAACGCAGAAGACTTCGACATGGCAGTACATGACCTGATTAAGGAATACATGACCGCTCACCAGAGAATTATTTTCAACGGCGACGGCTACTCCGATGAATGGGTAAAAGAGGCAGAAAGACGCGGACTTCCCAACATCCGCTGCATGATTGACGCAGCAGGTACCTTAACTACAGAGAAATCCGTCCGTCTGTTTGAGAAGTTCGGTATCTTTACCAAGGCAGAGCTGATTTCCCGTGAGGAGATTATTTACGAAACCTACGCAAAGACCCTGAACATTGAAGCATTGACCATGATTAACATGGCAAACAAGAAGATTATTCCTGCGGTTATTCGTTACAGCAAGTCCCTTGCCGACACGGTCATTGCCGTTAAGGATGCCGGAGCGGATGCTTCCGTGCAGAGAGACATCTTAAACACTGTCAGCAGCAAGCTGATTACCGCCAAGAACGCACTCCTCAGACTGGAGGAAGCTACCGCACAGGCAGGCAACATCAAGAGCGCCAAGGACAAAGCCTTCTTCTACAAGGATACCGTCAAGGTAGAAATGGATGCCCTCCGCAAGCCCGTTGATGAACTGGAGTTAGTTGTTGACAAATCCATGTGGCCCATGCCCACTTACGGCGATTTAACCTTTGAAGTGTAAAGTATAAAAGATAAGTGCAATGTATAAAAGATAAGTGCAATGTATAAAAGATAAGTGCAATGTATAAGCGAAAACTTATATGTTGCACTTTTTTCGTGAGCAGGGGAGGAGAGGCTGATGGATACGTGCCGGTGAGAGAAAATAGTCGAAAGACACGTAGGGTCTTGGATAGTATTACGTGCCAATGAGAGAAGAGGGGCGAAAGGCACGTAGGATTTTGAAGAGTATTACGTGCCAATGAGAGAAAGTAGGCAAAAGGCACGTAGGATTTTGGATAGTTTTACGTGCCGGTGAGAGAAAATGAACAAAAGGCACGTAGGGTTTTGTATAGTATTACGTGCCGATGAGAGAAAGTGAGCAAAAAGCACGTAAAAGTCGAGATTGTCATACGTGCCGATGAGGGAAAGTGAGCAAAAAGCACGTAAGAGTCGCGGTCACCATACGTGCCAGCGAGAGAAAGTGAACAAAAGGCACGTAAAAGTCGAGTTTGTCCTACGTGCCGATGAAGAGAAATGTGCCAAAAGCACGTAACCCCGGAAAAGCTTGCGGGGGCTCTGGAAAAATGGTACTTTATTTTATGAGTGAAGCATTAAATTTTGATAAGCGGAAAGGTATAAGAAGCATGGAAACGGTATACATAGCCGGCGGCTGCCTTTGGGGCGTGCAACATTTTTTTGACAGCCTGCCCGGAGTACAAATGACAGAAGCGGGAAGAGCAAACGGAAAAACCAATTCTCTGGATGGGGAATATGACGGATATGCAGAATGTGTAAAAGTCATTTTTGATGAAAAGCTTGTTACTGTTACAAATCTGATGGAGTATTTGTTTGAAATTATTGACCCGTATAGCCTCAACAAACAGGGCGTTGATGTGGGAAAGAAGTACAGAACCGGTATTTACAGTACTTCCGCAAAGCAGCTTGAAGAGGCAAAAGACTTTATTAATCATCGGGAAGACCGGGATAAGATTGTGGTAGAAGTATTGCCTTTGACGAATTATGTCAGAAGTGCGGAAGAACATCAGCATCATCTGGAACGATATCCGGAGGATTGCAGCTATTGCCATATTCCGGACGAAGTATTGAATAAATACAGAAATCATTAGGATGCGGATGAATTACGAAAAAGAAGAGGCAAGACCCGGAAACGGGAGCCGATTTGCTGCCAAACGGTTATAAAATAGTAAGACAGTCCTTTTTGATGATTTACAGGGCGAAAAAAGGACCTGCTGGGATATAGAAATCCTGCAGGATGATGACAAAGGATATGCTTATGAAATCGGCAGATGCCTGTACTTTGACACCTGCAAAGAACATGGGTATCCGGAGTTTTGCAAGGTGTTCTGCACGCATGACTGGTATGCATACGGGGTATTGAAGCACCATGCCAGATTTGTCCGAAAATCTACGATTGCGGAAAACGGTACGGTATGCCATGACACGATATTAAAGGTGTAATAATCCGAGAAAGGAATATACATATGAAAATAAGGTGTGTATGGGAACACAATGGCAATGATAGTATTGTGTATTCCGATAATTTTGCAGGCGCCTATACCAGGGGCAGGACGAGGGAGGAAGCCATTCGGAAAATGCCATTGGAAATCGCAGCGTATTTAAGATGGGCGGGCAAGCCGCTCCCTGATGTCCCGGAAACTGAAATTGTGCAGGAAAAAGCATCGGAGCTTATGATTTCCGATGCTGACTCCGATGTGCTTTTTGACAGGGAGAGGGAAGAATTAAACATAGAAGAGTATGAAGAATTAAAAGCATTGGCATTGAAATCCGCACGGGATTTTCTGGCACTGTATGAGGCAGTCCCGGATGGAAATAAAAGCTGTCTGCCGGCCAGAACAACATTTTACGGACCGGTTCCCCGCACCGCCTATGAGATGTACGAACACACAAAAAATGTCAATCGTTATTATTTTAATGAAATCGGTGTTGACGCAGACAATGAGGGAAGCATTACGGAATGCAGAGAGCGGGGATTTTCTTTGCTGGAAAGCCAGCCGGATTTTTTGAAAAACACAGTATTTCGCGGAAGCTATGATGAGGAATGGTCGCTGCGGAAGGTGTTGCGCAGATTTATCTGGCACGACCGGATACATGCAAAAGCGATGTATCGGATGGCGGTTAAAACATTTGGTAGGGACGCCATACCAGATATATTTTTCTTTGATGAGTAACATTTGCCTGGGGAAGGGCAGGTGTAACTTAAATAAGGGTTTAAGGAAAGGCTATCGGAAGGAGATTATTGATGAAGATTACATCATTTCCGCTGGAAAAAATTATAATTGAAGCCTATATCTGGGAGCCGGTAAAGAGGAAATCACCCGTTTGCTGGGAGAACCGGAAATGATATAGGAACAATATGGCGGAGGTACCTGACGGTATTTTGAAACCCTATATTTATGGGGTGTCGGCTTTTGATACGAAACAGAAGGAATTGGTTAAAATACTATCCGAGAATAACAACGGGGATGTTGACGATAGCGAAAGCTGTTCTTATGTGTTTAAGGGCTTAAGCGTCAGCGTCTGGACGGAAGATGATGAAGAGTTCTGGATGACAATAGGGATGGGAGAGAAAGGATAT
>OHBU01000346.1_pt1 | contig 19349 bp, 15 predicted proteins | sample 1577421 | NCBI WGS metagenome assembly OHBU01 (sample SAMEA3879550, study PRJEB24766) | human gut metagenome | biome: human-associated habitat; feature: feces | place: USA | collected 1985/1987 | reverse complement strand
ATATTCTGATATATAAAACCAGATTTGCAGAGTACGTTGACGAAAAAGCCTGGAACTAGTATTTATATTTATCATAAATCATACAAAATCATATTTTTCAATCAAAAAGCGTTGGCAATATTGACATCTCCGCAGAATCACCGGTACATGTCAATACATGCCAACGCTTTTTAGTATAAATAGTATGTCTTAGTTAAATCCGATTATCTTCTGGAAAAGCCTGTAGCCTGCCCTCTGGACTACTCTTGCAGGCTTACCCTCCCAGCTTAGGGCAATTCCCATAAATGTGTGCTTAATGTTCTTATAGAGCTTAGGATTTTTCTCTTTAAGATACATCCACAGCTCATGCTTTTTCTTATAATTTCCTTCATCCTTCGAAAGGACACAGAACGCTGAGGATATTGTCATCATTATATTCACGTAGTTCTGCATGTACTTCATGCACGGACGTTCATCTATCGCATCATAATCAAAATAGTCAATCATAAGCTTATTGACTCTTATCTGCTGGTCTATTCTTTTAATCATGACATTTTCATGTACGGACTGGTCATCCCTTCCGATAAAGTACCAGTAAAAATTAACATCCGCATAATACATGCTTTTGACATAAGGGAATGGCTGGAAAACAAAAATATTATCCACATAGAAAGTATGTTTTGGAAGTACAAGTCCACACTCTCTCAGTAACTCCGTCCTATAAATTACAGAATGCATTATTATGTACTGGTCCTGTCTGAAATGTCCCATATCTTCCCATGTAAAATATGTATCCGTAGGAAGAATGCTTGTATATCTCATAACTTTCTTACGCTTAACGCCTGCTTTATCGTATACATAATTGGATATAAGCATATCAAGAGGATGTTCTTCAAGAATAGCCTTGCGCATAATATCAAGCAGTTTAAGATATGCTTCCCTGCCGACCCTGTCGTCACTGTCAACTACCTTGAAAAAATATCCTGCTGCGTTCTTAAGACCTGTATTGACAGCTTCTCCGTGCCCGCCGTTTTCCTGATGTATTACTTTACATATTCTTGGATATTTCTTTTCGTAATTATCAGCAATTTCTGCAGTTCTGTCTGTAGAACCGTCATCTACTATGATAATTTCTACATCCTCACCGCCCACAAGCAGGGATTCTATGCATCTTTTCATATATGCTTCTGAATTATAACAAGGAACTGCTATTGAAAGTATTTTTTTCATAATAACCTCTCTCCAACAAAAGATTTGATTTTTTTATATTTTAGTACGTTTAACCTTATTGTCAATGACGAATAAGATAACAAACAATATGGCAAGTGTCACAACAGATACGAGTGCCAACAATCCCACTGTAAGATTAAATTCTACTCCGGGAAGGAAATTGGTAAGCATAACCGATATGAAATTTGCCGAAACATGGAAAATTACCGGTGCCCATATCGTCTTGAAAATCTCATAAATAAAAGCAAGTATCACTCCGATTGGGAATGCATACACAAACTGCACAAGATTGCCGTGAATAAGTCCAAATACCAGACCTGATATAACCATCGCCCATACTGCAGGTGTTACATTCCTCAGACGTTTAAAAATGAGTCCCCGGAATAAGAGCTCTTCCACTATCGGTGCCGCTATTGCAGATGCCATTATCTGTACAAAAAGATTACCTGAATAAGTAATTTTCTCTACAGCCTGATATGCTTTGGAAAATTTCTCAATTCCGGATAGCGAAACAAGTCCGTTAAAACCTATAGCCGCACATATTCCTGCAGGTACAAGCAGAATAAGCCATGTCTTACGGTAATCCGTATATTTAAAATCTCTCTCATAGTATACGTCAAGTCTCGTATCCACTTTCATTATCCAAAGATAAAGCGGAATAAGAACAACACCTCTTATAAGGGTAAAATACAATGCTTTTCCTGTAAGAAATGCTGTAGCTGCGTCAACTATTCCCTGTTCACTCAGATTCTCAAATGCACCGCTTTGCATCTTAACCGCAAAATATACTATGGTTGCACCCAGTTCTATAATCAATTCCACTCCTAAAAAAATAAGAAGCGGATAAATAAGTCTCCATATAAGACTTCCTGTTCGTTCTTTTTTCATATATCTTCCTTATAATAAATTTGAAAGGTCCATATCAATATCCTGTGTGACCGGAATTCCTTTATCTTCGCACTGTGCCACTTCAGGGATAATGGGAATCCTTGCAATAACCGTGGTGTTAAGCTCCTTAGCGAGCTTTTCAGCTTTGCTTTTTCCGAATATTTCATATATTCTGCCACAGTCTTCACACTTAAAATAACTATAGTTTTCAATAATTCCCAGTAAAGGAACTGACATCTTCGATGCCATATTAACAGCTTTCATAACTATCATTTTAACAAGATTCTGCGGAGATGTAACCATAACCACTCCGTCTATAGGAATTGACTGGTATACCGTAAGCGGAACATCTCCTGTTCCCGGCGGCATATCTATAAGCAGATAATCAATACTGCCCCATATTACATCACTGTAAAACTGTTTGATAATTGAGGCCACAACCGGTCCTCTGTATATGACCGGGGTCTCTTCACTGTCAAGCAAAAGATTCATTGAAATAATCTTTATGCCCTCCTGTGATACCATAGGATATATACCATTTTCATCAGATAATACCTTGCCGTGGATACCAAACATTGCCGGAACCGAAGGTCCCGTTACATCAGCATCCATTATTCCGACGCTGTATCCCATTGAAGCCAGCCTTCTGGCAATGAGCGCTGTTACCGTAGATTTGCCAACGCCGCCTTTACCGCTTATTATGCCGATAATCTTATGAATTGAACTCTCTTTATTAAGAGGAGCCTTACGAATTCCGCAACTTTCTCTACTCTTACATTCTTCACAGCCAGAATTACATTCGCTCATTCAATAATACCTCCTGCCGGAATATTTACATAGCCTTGTGTAATATTATACCTCTTAATATAAATAAAATCAAATTTATCTTCTTTTTTTTCTTGATTTGAAGGACGGATTGGCAAGAATGCTTAAAAGATTAATAAATTCATTTTTAAAAGTCATTGAACCACCTGCTCCGTTTACTGTAGCTTTCGCCGCGTTTTCTCCCACATAATTAACTGTTCTGACTGCTGCTGCAACGCTTTCAATATTTCTTTCAATTGCAAGAAATCCTGCAATTATTACAGTTGACATACAGCCGCCTCCTGTTATTCCCTTAAAAAACGGTGTTCCACCGTGGACCTCATAAATGCTTTCCCCGTCGCTTACAAGGTCTGTTTCTCCCGAAACTACAATAATTGTATTATATTTTTTTGCCAGTTTTTTTAACATATCATCGGATATGCTTTCCCCATTTTTTGCATCCACGCCTTTAGATATTGTTTCATCCAGTGCGAGTGCCTTAATTTCCGAAACATTGCCCCTTATACATGTGGGATGACATTCTTCTATAAGTTTCAGGCACAGGCTGCGTCTGTAGGAAGAAGATGCAACACCCACCGGGTCTATCACCACGGGATGTCCCAGCGAATTCGCTTTTCTTCCTGCAATCAGCATTGCTTCAAAATTCTCAATCGCACCCATATTGCACACCAGTGCATCACTTCCGGAAGTTATTTCTTTAACCTCCATCTCATGATGCGCCATTACAGGTGACGCTCCTATCGCCAACAGGACATTGGCGCAGTCATTAACTGTTACAATATTGGTTATGCAATGTATTATCGGTTTCTTTTCAGCAATTTTTGAAAAAATATCAGCCCATGCCATAATAAATCCTCCTAAGAGTTCAGTTCACTCTTTATTTTATCCAGTACACCTGTCTGTTTAAGCGGTACGGTTATTAATACTGCTAACAAAGTTCCTCCCGCTGTACTTATAAGAAAAGGTACAACAAATGTGAACAAAGCCGCACCCTTACTACCCATTATAAAAGCTGCCACAGGATATGACAACATTCCGCCTATAACGGCGGTTCCGAATACCTCTCCTATATAAGCCGCAGGTAATTTCTTTATATAATGATACAAAAGTCCTGCTAAAAGTGCTCCGCACATACTTCCCGGGAATGCAAGCAAGGTTCCTAACCCCAGAAGATTTCTTATAAGGCTTGATACGAATGCAGCCGCAACTCCATATCCCGGTCCGAGAATAACGGCACAAAGCACATTTATAAGGTGCTGTACAGGTGCACATTTTGACCCAAAAACAGGGAATGAAAATAATGAGCCAACAACTGCCACGGCAGCAAAAACTGCGGTTAATACAAGTTTCTTTAATTTAATTTTTTCCATTTTTCCTTCTTCCCATTACCTTTAAGAATCCGGAATATCTTATTTTATCATAAACCCATGGTTCATCGGTCCGCTCCCTTTGCCAAGGTCAAGCATGGCGTTAAGTGCTCCCGATATATACTCTTTTGCTTTCTTTACAGAATCTACAAGAGAAAAACCTTTTGCAAGATTGGCTGCAATCGCAGAGGAAAGTGTGCATCCCGTTCCGTGTGTGTTGGGATTATCAATTCTTTTTCCCTGAAACCATGTGATGTTTTTGCCGTCTGCTAAAAGGTCATTGGCATCATTGAGATTATGGCCTCCTTTGAGCAGGACCGCACAGTGATTTTCTTCCGATATTCTTACTGCCGCCGCCTCCATATCCTCTTTTGAGGAAATTTTCATTCCGGAAAGGACTTCCGCCTCCGGAATATTAGGTGTCACAACCGCAGCTATAGGTAATAATTCTTTTTTTAATGTATCGATTGCGTCGTCGCTAATCAGTTTTGCCCCGCTTGTGGCTACCATTACAGGATCAAGAACAATATTCTTTGCTTTGTATTTTATAAGAGCGTCCTTTACTGTTTTAATAAGTTCCTTTGAGGCAATCATACCGATTTTGACTGAATCAGGGTAGATATCCGTGAAAATACATTCCAGCTGTTCTTTTAAAAAGCTGCTGCTCACCTCCATAATATCTTTTACGCCGGTTGTATTCTGGGCTGTAAGAGCTGTAACGGCACTCATGGCATATACACCGTTTACCGTCATAGTCTTAATATCTGCCTGTATTCCGGCGCCTCCGCAGGAATCACTGCCTGCGATTGTTAATGCTGTTTTCATATCAGTATTTACCTCCATGCATTAATTTTGTATAGCGACATAAAGTGGTGCCCCCGGCATGCCGCTGTGTTTTATATATTTTTTAATATTCTGCGGAACTCTTCTGATGTGCCGCAAATATCCGTTTCTGTAAGGATTCCGGAAATTACCGCCACACCTTTTATTCCTGTTTTGGCAAGTTTTGAAACATTTGAAAGGTTAATTCCTCCGATTGCCACAACGGGAATTGCAACACTCCTGCATATATTTTTCAACATATCAAAAGACATTGTTACTGCATCTTTTTTGGTACTGCTGCCAAATACCGCCCCGCTTCCAAGATAATCGGCTCCCTGTTCCATGGCAGCCTTCGCCTGCTCCACCGTCTTTGCAGTTGCGCCTATTATTTTATTTTTTCCGAGAATCCGTCTTGCCTCTTCAATTCCCATATCAGACTGTCCGAGGTGGACTCCGTCCGCATCGGTTTCAAGCGCCAGTCTTACATTATCGTTAATGATAAAAGGGACCTTGTATTCATGACACAGTTTTTTTATCTCAAAAGCTTCTTTTTTCAGTTCTTCGTATTCCATATTTTTCTCACGAAGCTGTACCATTGTCACTCCGCCGTCTAACGCTGCTTTTACACATTCGCAAAGATTTCTGCCTCCGGCAGCTTCTCTGTCCGTTATAAGATAGAGTAAAAGATTATTCCGATTCATTTTATTTCCCTACAATATATCAATATATTCACCGTTAAGTGCTTTATTCATGCTTCTTACCGCACAGAACTTTCCGCACATGCTGCAGGTGTCGCTGTGGTCATCCTCCGGTTTACGGCTGTCTCTGATTGCTTTTGCCGTTTCCCCGTCTATCGCACATTCAAACTGAGCATCCCAGTCAAGAACACGCCTTGCGTCTGCCATTTTATCATCAATATCCCTTGCGCCCTTAATTCCCTTGGCTATATCTGCCGCATGTGCTGCTATCTTAGAGGCGATAATGCCCTGTTTTACATCCTCCACATTAGGAAGCGCAAGATGTTCCGCAGGTGTTACATAGCATAAAAATGCGGCTCCATTCATAGCTGCGACAGCTCCTCCGATTGCCGATGTTATATGGTCATAACCCGGTGCAATATCCGTTACAAGTGGTCCAAGTACATAAAAAGGAGCTCCCATACATATCGTCTTCTGAACCTGCATATTGGCTGCAATCTGGTCAAGAGGAACGTGTCCCGGTCCTTCAACCATAACCTGCACATTATGCTCCCATGCTCTCTTTGTAAGTTCACCAAGTCTTACAAGTTCTTCAATCTGGCATACATCCGTTGCATCTGCAAGGCAACCCGGTCTGCACGCATCTCCCAATGAAATTGTCACATCATATTCTTCACAAATATCAAGAATCTCATCATAATATTCGTAAAACGGATTTTCATTACCTGTCATGCTCATCCACGCAAATACAAGGCTTCCACCCCTGCTTACGATATTCATTTTACGTTTATGGTTCTTAATCTGATCGATTGTTTTTCTTGTTATTCCGCAATGGAGTGTCACAAAATCCACACCGTTTTGGGCATGAAGTCTTACAACATCTATAAAATCTTCCGCTGTTAGTGTGGACAAATCCCTCTGGTAATGGATTACGCTGTCATAAACAGGCACCGTTCCTATCATTGCAGGACATTCCGATGTAAGTTTTTTACGGAAAGGCTCTGTATTGCCATGGCTTGACAAATCCATTATTGCCTCTGCTCCCATATTGACGGCACTCATTACTTTCTGAAGCTCTATGTCATAATCCTTGCAATCCCTTGACACGCCAAGGTTGACGTTTATCTTGGTTCTTAACATACTTCCTACGCCTTCGGGATTGATACACTGATGGTTAATATTGGCAGGTATTACAACTTTACCTTCTGCCATATATCCCATAAGCTCTTCAAGCTGCATTTTTTCTTTTTCTGCCACAATTTTCATCTGTGGCGTTGCAATCCCTTTTCTAGCGGCATCCATCTGTGTTGTATATTCTCTCATATCTTTGCTTACCTTTCCGTAAAATAAAAGACAGAACTACATAAGGATAGTGTCTGTCTGTCAAAACAAAATATCTCCCTACGTTGGCATTATCCAAATCAGGTTATGGGTATAATCTCAGCCTCCAAGGGCACCCCGTTTTTTATAACATTATATCAAAGTAAAATTAAGTTGCAATAAAAAAATAAAATATTTATACTGATTACAGTATTTTTTATTAAAAAGGACCGGTTATGCTTTATTATTTTACGGATTTAAAAAATATAACAAAAGGACAGCTTGACAGTTTAATGTCTCTTCTTCCACCTGAGCGGTTAAAGCGTGCTCTAAAGTATAAGTTTCCTGAGGACAGGCTTGCCTGCGTAATTGCATACCTTCTTTTCCTGTACGGCTACCGCACTGAATACAGCCTGACAGACACTCCTGATTTTGATATTTCATCGGATGGCAAACCCTACCTGAAAAGCCATCCTGAAATTTATTTCAACATCAGTCATTGCAGCAAAGCCGTCATGTGTATTTTTGATTCATCCCCTGTGGGTATCGATGTGGAAACCGTCCGCAGAGTCCCTGCTTCAATGCTTGCCAAAATCTGTTCTCCCGGTGAATTGAATACAATCCGGTCTTCGGATGCTCCGGAGGCCGACTTTTGCCGTATCTGGACTTACAAGGAAGCTGTTTCAAAACTTTCCGGTGACGGCGTATTCAAAAGTCTCCGTAAATCTCCTGCCAAATCCTTATTCACCCATCAGGCTGCTTTACTACCCGATGTGTATTTCACAGTTGCATCGGACAGCAAAATCAACTTAACTGCAAGGAAACTTACTTTAAGCGATTTTGAGCTGTTTGGGTAGAGATTTGCAGACGCCGTGGCGGAATGCACGGGTGTTGCATCCCACATCCCACACGCTTTATTGCAATAAAAAAACTTTGGTTACACTTTTTAACTATGCGTAACCAAAGTTCTGTAATTTACTATTATTTTTCAACAAATGTAACAGGACATCCTAATCTGTAGTGACCTTTTATATATTCAGCGATTGCGTGTGAACAGTATACCGTTGTTGCCTCTGTATTGCTGTCCATATCATTGTTACCACACATGATTGCATCCAATTCGTATACCAGATTGGTTCCCGGTGCAAAAGTAATGCTGTCAAGATGGTAGCAGCTATAGAAAGTCCTTCTCAAGCCCTGCATCGTTGATGGGAGAATGACTTTTTTAACAATCTGATTGCTTCTAAATGTGTTAAGTGCAGCTACAACCGGTTTGCCATTGATAGTATCAGGTACGATAACCTCTCTGTCCGTTCCGATATACTTCAACAGACAATATCCCTTTGTCTTAATTCTGTTTTTAAAAGTATCGGCTATATCGATTGTCTCTCTTTCGCCTTTTTTGTTGATAGAATCGCTTGTGAGGACATCATCTGACTTACAATATACCCATGTGCCATCAGTTATTACACTGTAATGCTCATCAACATTATAAGTCCAGTCATAATATGACTCGTTGTTGCGGAGGCCTTCTTCAGTGTCATCTTCTTCATCAAAAAATTCCACATCGGAGAAAGTTTCTCTTACAGGTGTTTCAACTGCAGCTGCAAAAGTTTCTTTTGCGGTTTCTGCTTCTGAACTAACATCAGCATATTTACCTGCTGATACCGGACCATCTTCTTTTTCAGGCTCTGTAACCTTTTCTTCTGCCGGTTCAGCGGTAACATCATCGATTTCTATTTCCTGAACTTCGTCCGAAAAATCTTCATCATTTAATACAAAATTATCTCTCACCGGTTCTGCATCAACCGGTTCTGCAATAAATTCCCTGTCAAGTTTCTTATCAGATATATCAACAGGCTCGTCTTTAACTGACTCCCTGCCAACAACCACTGACTCAAATACAAACGTATCATCAGGTTCTGTTTCCGGCTCCCCGGCTACATCCTGCGCCTCTGCTGTTTCCGGCTCCTCAGCTACATCCTGCACACCTGCTGTTTCCGGCTCCTCAGTTACATCCTGCGCTTCTGCTGCTTCCGGCTCCTCAGCTACATCCTGCACACCTGCTGTTTCCGGCTCCTCAGCTACATCCTGCGCCTCGGTTGTTTCTGGCTCCTCAGCTACATCCTGCACATCTGCTGCTTCCGGCTCCTCAGTTACATCCTGCACACCTGCTGTTTCCGGCTCCCTGACTACATCCTGCACATCTGCTGCTTCCGGCTCCTCAGTTACATCCTGCGCCTCTGCTGCTTCCGGCTCCTCGGCTACATCCTGCACATCTGCTGCTTCCGGCTCCCCGGCTGCATCCTGTGCCTCGGCAGGTTTCTCTGCTTCTTCGCGCTTTGGTTTGAAATCCACGATAGGCTTTGCCTTGGATACTGACTGGAATTCCTCATCTTCTTCGTAAGAAATGTCTTCATCGTAAAAAGATGTGGCTTTGTCATTCTGTGGTTCGTTGTCCTCATCCACAAAAATGTCGTCCTCGTCTGCTGCGCTTTTCTTAGCGTGGTGTGATTCGTTCTTACTAAAAAGCGGAAGTTTGACAAGTTCATCCTTCAGGAAACTGTTTAAACTCTGCTTTTTCTTCTTGCTCTTGCTGACTGCCACAATTGCTGTTGCAACTGCCGTAACTCCTAATACTATGGCACCGAAAGTACCAAATCCATGTTTGTCTTTATCTTTCATGTCTGACCCTCTCCGTTCAAATAGTCTCAAAATTAAGCTACCTCTATTATCGGATTTTTAGGGGGTATTTGTCAACTAAATTGAGTATTAAAATACCCTTTTTTCTTAAATTTTTTCATATAAATTATATAAGTAATAATAAGCGGTACGGCAGCACATACCCATGCAACCGGACCGGCAAAACATACACCGGAAAAACCTATCGCTTTTGGAAGCGTGTATGCGACTATAGACCTTGCTCCAAGTTCAAAAAATCCCGCAAGTAACGGCATTGTTGTCTTACCCATTGCCTGAAGAGCATTTCTGAAAATAAAAATCTGGAACAATGGGATATAGAAAAACATTGAAATATGGAGATAAGTCATTGCATAGGAAAGTATTAATTCATCCCCGCCTTTTATGAAAAGCCGGCTGATTGGTCTGCCGAAAATGAAAATAACACCCATACATAAAACTGCGCTTCCAACCGTAAAAAGACTCCATTTCAATATTCCGTTTTTAATCCTGTCATATCTGCCGGCACCTACATTCTGACCGACAAAATTTGCAACTGTTACGCCACCCGATATGCCAAACTGCATGATAAGCTGTTCCGTTTTACTGGAAGCCGTAAAAGCAGCAATGTAATTCTCACCAAATACATTTACGGCACCCTGTAGGATGATTGTTCCGATTGCCGTAACCGAAAACTGGAACGCCATCGGAAGTCCTATGGTAAGGTGTGTCTTTATAATTCCCGGATTAATTTTAAAATCTTCTTTCTTTATATGAAGAACAGGGAACTTAACGGAAATATATACGATACACGCAATTCCGGCAACAAGCTGTGCAAGCACTGTAGCAATGGCGGCACCTGCAACGCCCCAATTAAATACGACTATAAAAAGCAAATCCAGACCGATGTTAAGGAGTGCTGAAAAAATCAGGAAATAAAGCGGGGTTTTGCTGTCACCAAGAGCCCTTAGTATACACGAAACGGCATTGTATAGCATAGGTGCAGCTATTCCTGCAAAAATAATAACGATATAATTATAGGACATATCAAAAATACCGTCCGGTGTGTTAATAAGCCTTAGAACCGGCTTGGTTATCAGCACCGAAAGTAAAGTGATAAACAATGTGATTCCGGACCATAACATAATGGCATTACATACGGAATTACGCATCCTGTCATAATCTTTTGCCCCAAAGCATTGTGCTATATGGACCGAAAAACCGCTTGTTATTCCTATAACAAACCCATTGACAAGGAAAAACATTGACCCGGTATTACCTACGGCAGCCAATGTACTGTTTCCAAGACATTGTCCGACAATAATTGTGTCGGCAAAATTATATATCTGCTGTACAAGATTGCCAATCAGCACAGGGATTGCATATTTTATCATAAGGCTGATTGGTTTTCCTGTTGTTAAATCCTTTGCTTTTGACATTACATTCTCTCCGGTGCTTCGATACCAAGCAAGTCAACACATGTCTCTAACACATCTTTTGTAAGTTTTATAAGTGCAATATAACCTTTCTTTTTATTTTCATCTTCTTCTGAAAGAATCTTTGTTTCATGATAAAAATGGTTAAAAGCATTGGAAAGATCATATATGAATTTACAAATTTTGTGAGGTGCACTTTCTTCATATGCTGTCTTAATCATATCCTGCATGCCTGTGAGCACAAGCATAAGTGAACGTTCGCTCTCGCTCTCAGGGTTAGCAGTATGGATACCTGACACCATGCCTCCTGCATTTTCATATTTTTTAAGAATAGATTTAATTCGTACAATTGTGTAAAGGATATATGGACCTGTGTCTCCCTCAAAAGAGGTGAAACGATCAATATCAAATACATAATCCTTAGATGCCTGATTGGACAAATCACCATATTTTAATGCGGCAAGTCCTACCATCTTAGCTGTATTTCTGGCTTCACTCTCATCCACGGTACGGTTAGCCATGATTTTTTCGTATACCTTGTCTTCAATTTCTTTTATGAGGTATTCAAGACGCAGTACACCACCCTGTCTTGTCTTGAAAGGTTTGCCGTCACTGCCGTTCATCGTACCGAAACCGATGAACTTAAGTTCTGTATCAGGAGATACGATTCCTGCTTTTCTTGCCACACGGAAAAACTGTGTATAGTGAAGTTCCTGTCTCTTATCCGCAAGGTAAATGTATGACTTAGGTGCGTATAATTTTTCCCTCTCGATAAGTGTCGCAAGGTCGGAGGTCTCGTAATTGGCTGCTCCGTCCGATTTCTGGATGATACATGGAGGAAGCTCCCTGCTGTCATTTTCCTCGGCTATGTCTACAACAATGGCACCCTGGCTTTCATGGGCTATCCCCCTGTCTACCATATCCTTAACCATATCAGCAATATATGGCTGGGCATCACTTTCACCCTTCCATAAATCGAAATGGACATTAAGGTTGTCATAATTTTTTTTCAAATCAGCAACCGACACATTGATAATGTGTTTCCAGAGGGCTGTGTATCCTCTGTGACCGTTCTGTAAAAGATATGTGGCATTCTGAGCCGATTTCTTATATTCGGCATCTTCTTTTGATTTGCCGCTGGCACATGGATAAATTTCCTCAAGTTCTGATATTGTAAAAGGTGCTTCCGCCGGATATTCACCTGTGAAATTATCATCAAAATATGGTAAATCCGGTTTACGTTCTTTGAGTTCTGTAATAATAAGTCCCATCTGGAGACCCCAGTCGCCAAGATGAACATCACCTATTGTCTTATAACCCGCAAATTTGCAGATTCTTTTTACACTTTCGCCGATTACTGCCGAACGAAGATGTCCGATATGAAGAGGTTTGGCTACATTGGCTCCGCCGTAATCAACAAATACCGTCTCGTCCTTAGGTTCACAGTCGCATCCAAACTTATCTTCCAAAGCCATGGCACGAACATAACCGCCTATAAAATCTGCGCTCATTACCATGTTGATAAAACCCGGTTTGATACATTCAACCTTCTCAAAGGCACTGTTGTCCTGTAAAATTGCAACCACTTCATCACCAATCATAAATGGTGCTTTCTTATATTCCTTTGCTGCTGCCATTGCTCCGTTGCACTGATATTCACATAAATCAGGTCTGTTGGATATTCCTGTCTTTCCGTATTTATCATCATAGCCGCATTGTTTAAAAGCATTTCCGACTATTTCTGTAATCTGGTCTAAAATTTTTTTCATAAAAATTATTCCTCCGTTGGTTATGTTCCATTATACTTTTCATATTTACGGTTGTAAAGAAATTTTAACGTTAAAACAGCTATGAGAGGATTCCGGTAATCCCAGATAAACTCATAGCTGTCATTAGAAATTCTTAATTATTCCATAACAATTAAATTGTTGCTATATCAATCGGTGTCATTGACTGTGTTGCCTGACATTCAAGACTTGTAAGCAACGCATTGGCTGTATCAAGTGATGTAAGAACGTTTACACCGGTCTCGATTGCATGTCTTCTGATAATGAAACCATCGTGGCTCTTTTCAATACCGTTCTCAGGTATATCGATAACAAGGTCAATCTTGTGGTCAAGAATAAGGTCAAGAAGTGTTGGTGATTCCTGTTCAACCTTATTGATCTTAATTGCCTCAACGCCGTTTTCATTGAAATAACGTGCTGTACCTCTTGTCGCATAAATTGTATATCCAAGAGCTGCAAAACGTTTTGCAACCGAAAGAGCATCTTTCTGCTCATGGTCATTAACTGTCATAATCATCTGTTTATGTTTTGGAAGATTAACGCCTGCACCTACAAAGGCTTTGTATAATGCTTCGTTAAAATCTTTTGCTATACCAAGACATTCACCTGTCGATTTCATTTCCGGTCCAAGGCTGATATCAGCGCCACGAATCTTTTCAAATGAGAATACAGGCATCTTGATAGCAATGTAGTCTGCTTTCTTCTGAAGTCCGGGTGTATAGCCAAGACCTTTGATTGTATTACCGATAATAACCTGTGTAGCAAGTTTTACAATAGGAATACCTGTAACTTTGCTTATATATGGAACAGTTCTTGAAGAACGTGGATTAACCTCTATTACATATACCTGGTCATTGTATACGATAAACTGGATATTAATAAGACCTTTTACATGTAAAGCTCTTGCAAGCTTAATTGTATAATCTTCAAGCATATCCACAATTTTCTGTGAAATACTCTGGGCAGGATATACTGAAATACTGTCTCCCGAATGGATACCGGCTCTTTCAATATGCTCCATAATACCGGGGATTAAAATATCTTCTCCGTCACAAACGGCATCAACTTCAATTTCCTTACCCATAAGGTATTTATCAACAAGGATTGGATGTTCCTGAACCTGTCTGTTAATGATTTCCATAAATTCAACAATATCTTTGTCGCTTATGGCAATCTGCATACCCTGTCCGCCAAGGACATATGAAGGTCTTACAAGAACAGGATAACCTAATTCATTAGCTGCCTCAAGAGCTTCTTCTGTAGTAAAAACTGTCTTTCCTGCTGCTCTTGGAATTCCTGTCTGTTCAAGAATCTCATCAAAAAGCTCTCTGTCTTCTGCCGCATCAACATCTTCTGCGCTCGTACCGAGGATTGGAACGCCCATTTCCATTAATGCTTTTGTGAGCTTAATGGCTGTCTGTCCACCGAACTGTACAACAGCTCCGTCCGGATGTTCAAGTTCAACAATGCTTTCAACATCCTCAGGTGTCAATGGTTCAAAATAAAGTTTGTCAGCTATATCAAAGTCGGTACTTACTGTTTCAGGGTTATTATTGATAATGATTGTCTCATATCCTTCAGCCTTGAATGCCCATGTACTGTGAACCGAACAATAGTCAAATTCGATACCCTGTCCGATTCTTATAGGACCTGAACCGAGTACGAGGACTTTTTTCTCAGGCTTAGTCTCAATAACTTCATTTTCTGAGCTGTAGCATGAATAGTAGTAAGGTGTTGAAGCCTCAAATTCGGCAGCACAGGTATCAACCATCTTAAATGCCGCATGAATACCATATTCATCCCTTAAAGCCTTAATTTCTTTTTCTGTCCTGCCTGTAAGTCTTCCGATAACAACGTCAGGGAATTCAATTCTCTTTGCTTCAGCAAGAAGTTCTTTGGTAAGTTTCTCTGTCTTGAGGCGGTTTTCCATTTCAACGATAATGTGGAATTTATCGATAAACCACTTATCAATCATGGTAATATCATGGATTGTATCGTAAGAAATGCCTCTTCTTAAAGCCTCTGCAACAACATACATACGCTTATCATCAATGTTGTGAAGAAGTTCTATAATATCATCATCAGAATATGATGAGTAATCATCGTTCATAAGTGAATCAACGTGCTGTTCAAGTGAACGGATAGCCTTCATAAGTGCGCCTTCAAAGTTAGTGCAGATACTCATGACCTCACCGGTTGCCTTCATCTGTGTCGTAAGCTTTCTTGAAGCAGTAATAAATTTATCAAAAGGAAGTCTTGGAATCTTAACTACGCAATAGTCAAGAGCAGGCTCAAAACTTGCAAATGTCTTATGTGTAATTGCATTAGGTATCTCATCAAGGTTATAGCCGAGTGCTATCTTAGCCGCAACCTTGGCAATAGGATAACCTGTTGCTTTAGAAGCAAGGGCTGATGAACGGCTTACACGAGGATTAACTTCGATAACGCAATATTCAAAACTTGTTGGATGAAGTGCAAACTGTACATTACATCCGCCTGTTATTTTAAGTTCGTCAATAATATTAAGAGCTGATGAACGAAGCATCTGGTATTCCTTATCAGACAGTGTCTGTGAAGGTGCAACTACAATACTGTCACCTGTGTGCACTCCGACAGGGTCAATATTTTCCATATTACATACTGTAATACAGGTTCCGTTGGCATCACGCATTACTTCGTATTCGATTTCCTTCCATCCTGCGATACATCTTTCAACAAGTACCTGGCCTACACGGCTTAATCTTAAACCATTGGAAAGAATGTCGATAAGTTCTTCTTCGTTCTTAGCAATACCGCCGCCGCTTCCACCGAGTGTATATGCCGGACGGAGAACTACAGGGTAACCAATCTGGTTGGCAAAAGCAATACCGTCTTCAACGTTCTCAACAACAAGAGAAGGTGCACAAGGCTCTCCGATTTTTTCCATTGTTGTCTTAAATTCAAGTCTGTCTTCTGCCTTCTTGATTGTCTCAGCAGTTGTACCGATTAATTTAACATTATGTTCTTCAAGGAAACCTGTCTCGGCAATTTCCATTGCAAGGTTAAGACCTGCCTGTCCACCGAGTGTAGGAAGAATACTGTCCGGTTTCTCCTTGAGAATAATCTGCTCAAGTGACTTAACTGTCAATGGCTCAATGTAGACTTCATCAGCAATATTTTTATCAGTCATGATTGTGGCAGGGTTAGAGTTCACAAGAACAACCTCCATGCCTTCTTCTTTAAGAGAACGACATGCCTGTGTTCCCGCATAGTCAAATTCGGCAGCCTGACCGATTACAATAGGACCTGAACCGATTACTAATACTTTTTTTATGTCTTTATTCTTTGGCATAATTAATCCCTGCCTTTCTTCATCATATTCATGAATCTGTCAAAAAGATAATCCGAATCCTTAGGGCCTGCACAGGCTTCCGGATGGAACTGGACTGTAAAGATGTTCTTGCCTACATATTCAAGACCTTCATTGGTCTTGTCATTAACATTGATAAATGCAGGTCTTGCAATCTTATCATCAAGTGTATCCATATCAACAACATATCCATGGTTCTGTGATGAGATATATACCTTACCGGTCTGAAGATCCTTAACCGGATGATTAGCTCCTCTGTGTCCGTATTTCATCTTATGTGTATCAGCACCTGTGGCAAGTGCCATAAGCTGATGTCCGAGACAAATTGCAAAAATAGGAACATCCGAATCATATAATTTCTTGATTTCCTTAATAATAGAAACACATTCCTTAGGGTCTCCCGGACCGTTAGAAAGCATTATTCCGTCAGGATTAGCTGCAAGGATTTCTTCTGCTGTGGTTAAAGCAGGATAAACAGTTACCTCACAGCCTCTCTTATTAAGGGATCTTGCAATATTTCTCTTGGCACCGAAATCCATAAGTGCAACCTTAAATCCATCACCGGGAAGTACATATTTCTCTTCACAGGTTACTTTTTCAACAACCTTGCCTGTGGTATATGCTTTTAATTTAGGGAGAATCTCATCAAGATTATAATTTTCATTAGTGGTAATCATTCCGTTCATAGTACCCTTTTCCCTGAGAATCTTGGTAAGAGCACGGGTATCAATACCTGCAATACCCGGAATGTTATTTTCTTTAAGAAAATTTTGTATAGAATCTTCACTACGGAAGTTACTTGGAACACGTGAAAGTTCTCGGACAATAAAACCGTCAGGCCATGGTCTGCCTGATTCCTCATCAGCATAGCAAATACCATAATTGCCAATTAATGGATATGTCATAACTACTGCCTGTCCGGCATATGATGGATCTGTAAGAACCTCTAAATATCCTGTCATTGAGGTATTAAAAACAATTTCACTGATTACTTCTCTCTCAGCTCCAATGCTTGTACCTTCAAAGACATTTCCGTCACTTAGAATCAAAAATGCTTTCATCTTCACACCTTCAAACCTTTCACATGTATTATTTATTTAGGCAAAAAAAAAACAACTAAACATACTGATAGCGCTTTTTTTCTTCAAATTGTAGAAATTTTACCATAAAATCCGGCTGATTTCAAGATGCAAATTGTACTCAACAAATATTTTTTTCATCATATAATATCATGTAAGCATTGATGCTGTCATTTGCGATTAATTTTGCATCGCAGCAATATGAATTATAATATCCGGAAAGGTTAAAATTATGCTTTATAAAAATGATGAAACCGGCTTTTTAAAGGTTAATATCACGAATGAAGAAGGAATTCCCATTGATGCAACCGTCAGCATCTACGAAGGTACGGATGAAGAAAACCCTGTTGACGTTGCAGAAACCAATTCCATAGGTCAGACAGAACAAATCGAACTGCCGGCTCCACCACAGAACATCAGCGAAGCTCCCGGCATTATCATACCTTACTCCATGTATAATATTGTAGCTTCTGCTCCGGGCTTTGCCCCGGTTTCCATTACCGGTTCAAATATTTTTTCCGGAATACTATCAATACAAAATATTATTCTTACGGAAAATCCCGGCATTTATAACATTGGTCCCAATACACTAATCGGCAACTATCCTCCAAAAATTCCTGAGGCCGAGATAAAACCCATTGAAAACACCGGTGAAATTGTTCTTGACCGTGTTGTGGTACCCGAAACCATTGTTGTCCATGACGGTGTCCCATCCGACTCGACAGCAACGGACTACTACGTTCCATTTGCCGATTATATAAAAAATGTTGCCAGCAGTGAAATATACCCTACATGGCCCAGAGAAACCATCAAAGCCAATGTAATTGCCATTATTTCTTTTACCCTGAACCGTGTATACACCGAATGGTACCGCAATAAAGGTTATTATTTTACCATTACATCTTCTACCGCTTTTGACCATAAGTGGATTAATAAGCGTAATATTTTCGACACCATCTCCAACGTTGTTGATGAATATTTCTCAAATTATGTATCCCGTCCCGATGTCAAACAGCCAATCCTCACCCAATACTGCGACGGCAAAAGGACTACCTGCAGCGGTCTCAGCCAGTGGGGTTCCAAGTCTCTTGGGGATGACGGCAAAACCGCTCTCCAGATTCTTCGTAATTACTACGGCAGCGACATATATATAAACACTGCCGAAATAATCGAGGGCATCCCTGTCTCATATCCCGGATACACCCTTGAAATCGGTTCATACGGTCCTCCTGTCACCACCATTCAGGAACAGCTTTCCCTCATCCGCCGTACCTACAGCAACATACCTCCTCTTACTGTTGACGGAATCTACGGTAAGGACACAGCAGCTTCCATCAGCAAATTCCAGGAGACCTTCAACATGCCCGTTACCGGCACCGTCGATTATGCCACATGGTATAAAATATCCCAGCTATATGTGGCACTGGCTAAATTGTCGTAGATTCACACAGTGATCTAATCCGTATGTTTTCGGCTGTCAATGTACTCTTCTGCCATATTTACAATAATACCAAATCCGTAAATAAGTGCTGTTCTAAAAAGAATAGCAATCATCTGACATATTATACCTGCAGTTTTCAATGTTCCGTAGTTGTAAATAGATATTGCTGATTCAAAATTTCTATACAGTGAAATATCGTGGCTCACACTGATTGCTATGCAAACTACAAACAATACAAATCCAACCAGACAATATACGACTGCAATACCTTTGATAAGACTACTTACTCTAAACTTTTTCTTCATAATACTACCTCCAATTTGTTAAAAAATAATGCGGGACAGAAGCCTGAGGGTTGTATTTTCCAATCCCGTGATAATTATCTCATATTATCTGTCCCAAAAAAAGGACTCATATTATATATTTTTATATGGCAAATTGATATTCAT
>OHBU01000337.1_pt1 | contig 19637 bp, 19 predicted proteins | sample 1577421 | NCBI WGS metagenome assembly OHBU01 (sample SAMEA3879550, study PRJEB24766) | human gut metagenome | biome: human-associated habitat; feature: feces | place: USA | collected 1985/1987 | reverse complement strand
TTATTGAATATTTCTGCCTGTTTCTAAAAATTTATCCGCACAATCCTCATCTGCATATAGCCATCTCCCACTTTTGCAAGGAAACGGAACAAGCCGCTGACCGACGGTGTTTTCAAATCGTGGTATCCCAGCATATAGCCCTTTGCGGAAATCTCCGTTCCGGGAAGCCAGGCTTTCAAATCCGCGTCCAGATTGTTTATGTAAAAATACCGGTCGATGTCGGTAATACCCGCCGCTTTTACCCAGGTTTTGAGCATCAGCTTTACCGCTTTTTTATTGGCTGCATCAAAACTGAGTCTGCCGCCCTTAAACCGTTCTGCCATGGCAGTAAACAGCTTCTGAATATCGGAAGAAAGGAAATAATAGAACACACCGGCAGCAAAAAAGACAACACCCCTGCTGTCGTCAATGGCATCAAACCACGCTGTATCATTTAAGTCCGCTCCGATATTGGTCACATTTTCCGCAGGCGGTATCAGTTCATTTCGTACCGCTATTACATCCGGTCTGTCGATATTGTATATTTTGCAGCCCTCTCCCGCATTGTTTTCCGCGGTGCAGTCCAGACCGCAGCCTAAGTTTACCACGGCGCAGGCAGGATGTTCCTTACAGTAGTTTCTGACTTCAATGCTCAAATCCGTATAACGGGCAGCAGCCTCCAGGTAACCGAAACGGAAGCCCACTTTATGTTTCTTTGCCTCCAGTGCCGAAAAATCGTAATCCAGCTTTTCCATTATCTGTGCCGCCATCGGGTCGTTGTAAATTTCAGGATAGATTTCGGAGCAGTACTTTCTGCCCCATAAGGGTATCACCAATGTTTCCTGAACGGTATTTGGCTCAATATGCATCTTTTCTGTATTCATGTTTTTTATCCTTTCCGGTTCGCTTTTCCATACCATATTAATCTTTTGGTTAGATTACGCTAACCACCGTTTCATTATAGCATATTTCCGGCGGACTTCAAATCAATCGCTTTCACGGTATCGTACCGCCTGATGTTCTGTATCTGTCTGTCAGGCGGTACATTTTCATTTTTTCGAGACATTTTACCACCGAATGTACCGCCTAAGCTCTCATTTAATCCATTCCGGCGGTATATTGATGGTGCTTTCAGCCTTCCCTTCCCCTTTTCAGGCATTTTTTCACGGTATCGTACCGCCTGATTCTCTGTATCTGCTTGCCAGGCGGTACATTTTCAGTCTTTGAAGGCATTTTACCTCTCAATGTACCGCCTGGGCTTTCATTCTTTCTCTTCCGGCGGTACTTATCCGATATTCAATCTATTTTGTTTCAGGAATTTCAATCACCGCTATATCGCATGCCATCCGTCCCTCCACAATATGATAGGTGACATCTGTGTAACCCATTTTCTGAAAGAACTGGCGGTAGGTGTTTTCGTCAAACTGCTGCTTGAAATTGGCGCCCAGTTTTTCCAGAAAACGGACGGCTGCTTTGTTGGTGCTCTTGGTAGCGTTAATATAGGTGGGAATAATCAGCCTGCCTCCCGGCTTGCAGACACGGGTAAGCTCCTGCAATGCGGCTTCCGGGTCCGGCAAAAGATGGATAACATTTCCCGCCACCACCTTATCAAAAGAATTGTCCGCATATTTAAGCTTCGTAATATCCGCCTTTACCAGCCGTACATTCGGAAAGAAGGAAAGCTTCTTCTTTGCCTGCCTAAGCATGCCCACCGAATAATCCGTGGCAACCAGTCTTTTTGCTTTCTTTGCAATGTATATACTGATAGCGCCGGTTCCGCAGGCACATTCCAGAACCTTATCGTTTATATTTATCAGCTTTGCCACCTGAATGCCTGTCTCCCGGTATACCTTTTTGTTATATAGGTTTTCAAATAAATCATACACGCCTGCAACTTTGTCCCAAAACATAGTTCTTCCCCTTTCTTCCTGCTTAAAAAGTCAGCCGCATCTGGTTCCAGACCACATTTCCATGTATGGAGTAGTCCGAAACACCTTCATTTATAAATCCGAATTTTGCATAATACGGAAGCAAAGCATCCTTGCAGGTAAGCACCAGTCCTTTTCTTCCCTGTTTCTTTGCATCGGAAATTGCCTGCTCTAAAAGCTGTCCGGCAAGCCCCCGACGCCGGTATTCCGGTAACGTATTTACACCGAATATCATCTGCCAGGCACCGTTTTCATTATGAAGCCCTGCATCCTCGTACATTTCATCCCGTAAATCCTTTTCATCTGTGACAAAGCCGTCCACAAATGCGATTAGCTTTTCGCCTTCAAACATCAGCCAGAAATGATTTCCGTAAGAAGCAACTCTTTCTGCAAACTGCTCTTTGGTCGCTGCTTCCGCTTTGGGAAAGCATGCCGCTTCCACGGTTGCAATTTTCTCTACATCCTCTATACTTGCAGTCCTGATAACCATTTTTACCTCCTATCAGAAAGGCTTTTCATTCGTTACGCAACAACGTTTTCCTGCCGTACGAAAGTGGGCATAAATTTCTTTCCTGTTATACAAAATGGACATAAAACAATTTCTTTCCTGTTATACAAAAAGGCGCAAACTAATGTCTTCATCAATTTGCGTCCTCTCTTCCTATAATTCGATGACCGGTGACAGGGCATTCCTGGCTGCCACATAAATGGGGAAATCGTCCGCCTTGTACCGGCTCTCTCCCATGGTGATTTCCATACGCACTGCCTCATGCGCCAGCTCCGGCATATTATTTTCCTTGCTCAGATGTCCCAGCATAATGGCCTGTATTTTGTCATTCAGCACCCTGTCCAAAAGCCTGCCGGCATTTTCGTTGGAAAGGTGTCCCCTGTTTCCTAAAATTCTCTGCTTCAGATAATAGGGATATGGTCCCACCTGCAGCATGTTCACGTCATGGTTTGCCTCCAAAAGAAGAGCATCCAGACCGGTAAGACACGCCACCGTATAATCGTCAAACGTTCCAAGGTCCGTACACACGGCTACCTTTTTATCTCCGTAACCCACACGATACCCCACCGGTTCCGCCGCATCGTGGGAAATTCTCATGGGCCATACCTTCAAATCCTTGATAATCATCTGGCTGTCCGCTTCTATTTCCTGAAAAAGGGTCGGGTCGGGAATGTTTTTCTGCCTGCCGTTTACAATGGCTTTAATGGTTCCTCTTGTAGCAAAAAGGGGAATGCTGTATTTTTTGCACAGCACCGCCAGTCCCGCTATATGGTCGGAATGTTCATGGGTAATCAGGATGCCGTCTATATCCCTTCCCGTCAGTTCCAGTTCCGCCAGTCCCGTTTCGATTTTCCGGGCGCTGATGCCTGCGTCAATTAAAAGGTGCGTGGTATCGGAGCCAACGTAAATACAGTTTCCGCTGCTTCCGCTGGCTATACTGCAAAATCTCATTTCTTTAGTCCTTCCATCGGATGTCAATCACATCGCCGTCAAATATTTCTTTCAGATACTCTGCGGACTTTCCGTTCAGCAGAGTTTCAATGCCGGAGCCCCTGGGATGCTTCAAATCAAAATCTATGTAGTCGAACACATCCACGTAGACATAGCTTGCCTTGCCGCGCAGGGTAATGGGGCTGCCGTTTACCACTACATGTACATCGTGAATAACCGGCTTGGGAACAGTCTCTTCCTCCGGCTGCTCCGCAGCTTCATCTGTTACACCATCAGCAGGAGTTTTCTCTGACTGGTCCGCTGCGCCATCAGCAGGAGTTTTCTCTGACAGATCCGCTGCACCATCAGCAGGAGCTTTCTCTGTCAGGTCCGCTGTACCGTCGGCTTTGGATTGCTCCACTGTATCTGCCTGTGCCGCTGCCGGTGCGGTGTTTCCGCGGCCCGCCTGCGTTCCGGCAGACTGTTCGCTCTGTTCTGTCACATTTTTTTCGGATATTGCGTCTTCCCCTGTTTCGGACTCGCCTGTTGACTCTGCAGTTTCATCCGGCAGCGCCTCCCAGCTTTCTGGCATATCGCCCGCATCCGCTATCTGTAAGGAGAAGTTCTCATACACCTTGTCTGAAAGGGAAGCCGGTGCGTTGTTTAGGAGAACCCGCTTGCCGTCCAGCGACAGATCAAGCAGTTCCTTCACCTGTTCCACGGTGTAATAAGCCTGCATTTCAATCTTATCGCCATTCTTTATGTCGTAAAATTCGGACTGCATTTCACCGTTTACCATGGCAAACTTCGGAAGCGTCACTTCCTTGTCGTTTACCTTGATAGTAAGGGACTGGCGGTACTCCGGAAGCGCGCCGATTTTCAGCTTTGCCGCTTCCCCCGCCGTGGAAGGCATAATGATAATCACATCGTTTGCCTTGATGGGTGTGTGAATATCCGCCGGCATGCCGTTTACCATGATAATGGCAGACTCTCCCGGCTGTCCTCTCCTGATGCGTTTTTTCCCGTCCACCGTAAAATCCAGTTCAGCGCCCCGTCTGGGGAACAGACCCTCATTGGGGAAATCCGCCTGCATGGCGGCATCCACAACCGAAAGCTTGCCATTGTCGTAAATCTTGATGTTTTCCTCATTAAAGGTCACATAAATGATATTATTATGCTGCTCGTAGTAGCTTAAGCAGATACCCACCGGTGTTACCAGTAAGGAGTCCTTCTGCACATAATCCGGGAAATCCACAAACCCCATGACATCGCCGCCGCGGACAGCCACTCTTTCCTTTACAATGCCCAGTTCTTCCGAAAGCTTCTTCGTATAACCGGGAATTTTGCCGCCTCCGCCTACCACAAACACGGCGCTGACCGGCTTATCACCGTTCAGTTCCATAATGCATTCCGCAACCGGCTTTGTCATAGCCTCAATCTGCGGCTCCATCACCTCTAACAACTCTTTGGAGGAAATGGTCTGGGGGAGTCCCATGATATCCGTAAAGCTGATTTCTTCTTTCTCCTCAATCTGGCGCTTGATTTCCTCTGCCGCATTGAAATCCACCAGACAATGCCTGGCAACGGTTTCTGTCAGGCTGTCACCTGCAATGGGTATCATTCCGTATGCTGCAATGGCTCCGTCTTTTGTAATAGAAATATCGGATGTACCGGCACCCACATCCACCAGTGCAATGTTAAGCATACGGAATTTTTCGGGAATAGCCACCTGAATGGCGGCAATAGGCTCCAGTGTCAGATTAACTGCCGTCAAGCCTGCCAGCTCTACTGCCTTATACAGGCCATCCACAACGTCCTCGGGCAGGAAAGTCACAATCATATCCGCGCCGATGTTTCCGGCTTTGTGCTCTTCCGGATTTAAAATCTGATAGCCGTTCATGTAGTAGCGGATAACGGAATATCCTACGCAGAAAAACTTCAGTCCCGTATGATTGTCCTTGGAAAATTCCTCGTACGCCTGCTCCACACCCTTGGCGGAAAGCACATACATGTCATCGCGTTCCACCGTCCTGTCCTCTTCAAATACCGTTTCCACATGAATGGTCACGGTACGGAGCACACGGCCTGCAGCTGCAATGCAGACATCCTTTAACGGAAATCCCAGTTCCTTCTCCAGCGTTTCCTTTACTTCTTTAATGGTACCGCCGACCTTACGGATATCATGGATTTGTCCGTCCAGCATGGCACGGGTTTCATGCTCCTTTGCGCATTCCGCTTTTACGATAAACCTCTCGCCGTCCCGGTATCCCACGGTCCCCACAATGCTTCTGGTGCCAATGTCCAGACCAAACACCATCTGTGCTTTTTCCTTTTGCGTCATCGTCGTTTTTTTCCTGCTTACTCCTGCCACGTATATGCCTCCAGTCTGTTCTTTATCTGGTCACAGGCTGCGCTTAGACTGTCACTGTTATCAATCACAAAATCACTGTTCTTACGGTACTGCTCCTCCGTAAGCTGGTTGCCCATAATTCCCGTGATCTTTTCATCACTGTAACCTCTGTTTGCCTTCAGTCTCCGCCTTCTTACCTCCGGGGATGCATAAACATACCACATCTCATCCACAAAATCCTTATAACCGTTCTCAATCAGAAGCGCCGCCTCGATAAAGAAAAGCTCTGTTTTTCCCTCTTCGGCCGCCTTCTTTACTTCCTGCTCCAGGTACGTTCTCACTGCCGGATGCACAATATCGTTCACCTTTTTAAGCAGGGATTTGTCCAGAAAAATCTGTGCCGCCATACGGTTTTTGTTAATCCTGCCGTCCGCATCCAGCACACCTTTTCCAAGCAGCGCCACCATTTTTACATAACAATCCTGACCCGGCGACTGGATAATGTGTGCTACCTCGTCAGCCAGACAGATTTTGCAAAGATAATGCTGTCTGATAAAAGATAGCACTTCCGTTTTCCCCGCACCGATACCGCCGGTAATACCAATCAGACGCATAAATCTACCCCCTTGTATCTTTATTTCACTTCATTCCGTTTTTCACCGGTATCCTTTATTTTGCTTCGTACCAGTTTTCACCGGTATCTTTATTTTGCTTCGTACCAGTTTTCACCGGTATGCATATCTATGGCAAGCTCCACGGCAAGGTCTGCCGCCCCTTTCATGCCTTTTTCCAGAATACGCTTTACCTGCTCTTCTTCGTCTTTTGCCGTTTCAATCAGAAGTTCATCATGTACCTGCAGCAAAAGCCGGGAGGAAAGTCCCTCCTCTTTAAGACTTTTCCACACGTTAATCATGGCAATTTTAATAATATCCGCCGCCGTTCCCTGAATGGGGGAATTCATGGCAATTCGCTCTCCGAAGCTTCTCTGCATAAAATTGTTGGAAGAAAGCTCCGGTATGGGTCTGCGCCGTCCGAACAGAGTTACGGCATAGCCGGTTTTTCTGGCCTCCTCCACCAGTCCGTCGATAAAGTCCTTAATCTTCGGATAGGTTTCAAAATACTGCTCCATGTAGGCAGCCGCCTCTTTTTTGCTGATGCTTAAGTCCTGGCTTAAGCCAAAAGAGCTGATGCCGTAAATAATACCGAAGTTAACCGCCTTGGCGTTTCTTCTCTGCAAATCCGTTACTTCCTCAAACGGCACATGGAAGACCTGGGATGCCGTAATCCGGTGGATGTCCTCTTCCTTCCGGTAAGCATCAATCAGCTTCTCGTCCTGGGACATATGCGCCAGCACACGGAGTTCAATCTGGGAATAGTCCGCATCCGTAAACTCATAGCCTTCCTTCGGCACAAATACTTTTCGTATCTGTCTGCCCAGTTCCATTCGCATGGGAATGTTCTGTAAATTGGGCTCCGTGGAGCTGATGCGTCCGGTAGCCGTAATGGTCTGGTTAAAGCTTGTATGAATTCTGCCGTCCTCTTTGATGCAGGAGGCCAGTCCGTCCGCATAGGTGGATTTTAATTTGGCAAGCCCTCTGTACTCTAAAATGTCCGCCACAATCGGATAATCCGGCGCCATTTTTTCCAGTACATCCGCCGCTGTGGAGTAACCGGTTTTCGTCTTCTTTCCGCCGGGCAGATGCATTTCCTCAAATAAAATCTCCCCTAACTGCTTGGGAGAATTTAAGTTAAATTCTTTTCCCGCTTCTTCGTAAATTTTCGTTTCCAGCTCGGCAATCCTGCCGGAAAGTCTCTCGCCGTATGCCTTTAATTCCTCCGGTTTTACTAAGATGCCCTCTTTTTCCATATCGTAAAGAACCAGGGAAAGGGGCATTTCTATTTCCCGGAACAAAGAAAGCATGCCGGTTTCGGAAAGCTTCTGTGTAAGCACTTCTTTTGCTGCAAATGCCGCATAGGCACCATAGCAGGCATACTCCGTCACCTTCGCCGGATTTTCCGCATAAACGGCTTCCTCCGTTTTTTTGCCGAACACTTCCGTCCTTCCGGGTATCATGAGTCCCAGATGTTCTCCGGCAATGCTCTCCGTATCGTAATCGTTTTTCAGCGGATTTAAAAGGTATGCCGCAATCAGGATGTCAAAATAACGCTCCGTACCATCCTTCGCCAGAATGCCATACTGTTTCTTGATATCGCACACGGAAATCTCTGCCTTTTCCGACAAAGTAAGCATATGCTCCGCTGTTTCTTCCTCCGGCATACAGTCCGTATCTATAAAATAAACGTTTTCTGCGTTGTAACACAGGGCAATGCCTGTGCTTAAGCGGAAAAATCCGGCATTTCCGGCAGCAAGTGCTCCGGCAAATACCTTTTCCGCCTCCGCTTTTTCCGTTATTTTCTTAAATTTTTCTGTCAGACTGCTTTCTCCCTGGGACTCCTCTTCGTTGAAGCGTCCGAGGAAATTCTTAAAGCCCAGCCTTTTCATAAGGGCATACGCTTCTTTGGTAAAATAACCCTCTGCCTTTGCTTTCTCATAGGAAAAATCAAGGTCGCAGTCCGTCTTGATGGTGGCAAGCTCCTTGCTTAAATCCGCCAGATCTTTATTTGCCTGCAAAGACTCCCTTATGGATTTCTTGCTGACCTCTTCCACATGTTCATAGATGCCGTCCAAAGAACCGAACTGTTTCATCAGCTCCTGTGCGGTTTTCTCGCCTACCTTGGGCACACCGGGAATGTTGTCCGCCGTATCGCCCATCAGGGCTTTCAGCTCAATGAACTGGGTGGGTGTCACGCCGTAAGCCGCTTCCACATCCTTTGCATAATAATCCTCGATTTCGGTTTTGCCGCCCTTGGTCTTTGGAATGCGGATTTTTACTCTGTCCGTGGCAATCTGTAAAAGGTCCCTGTCGCCGGAAATCAAGGATACCTGCATACCCTGCTTTTCCGACAGTCTGGCAAGGCTTCCTAAAATATCATCCGCTTCCCAGCCGGCATGCTCCAATATGCAGATACCCATGGCCGTCAGCATTTCCTTCATAAGGGGAACCTGCTCCCTTAACTCCGTGGGCATGGGCTTTCTGGTGCCCTTGTATGCCGCATATCTTTCATGACGGAAGGTGGGCTCACTTCTGTCAAACGCCACCGCCAGATACTCCGGCTTTTCTTCCTCCAGTATCTTAAACATAATATTTAAAAATCCGTATACCGCATTGGTATGGAGACCTTCCGCATTTGTCAGATCCGGCAGTCCGTAAAACGCCCTGTTCAAGATACTGTGTCCGTCTATCAAAACTATTTTTTCACTCACAATAATACCCATGCCTTTCTAATCTGCAGACTTCTTTCTTCCGAAACCGCAGATTTTTGCCTGTCACAAGACAAAAAATACAAGCAGTGTCCCCACGGCTATGGCCGCAAGAATTTCAAAGGTAATACGCATGTAGCGGAATACCTTATGCATTCGTAATTTATGCTCTGCTCCTTCCATCCGGCGATTGATTTCCTCTTTCAGGTCAAATGCCCTGCCGTCCTCCAGACGGGACATACCTTCGGCAATCAGTATCTGAATGGTGAGCTCTTCTTCACAATCCGGACAGCTTTCCACATGCGCAAGAAAGCTCTCCAAATCCTTATCGCTCAATTCCCCCGCAATAAATGCCGGAATGAGCTTTTCACATTCTTTGCAATTCATACCCTGTCAGTCTTTCCTTCTTTCCGCAAACAGAAAAGTAAGTCTTTTTTGAACCTTTCGCTGCTTGCGCTGATAACCCCTATACATTTTACCATACTCTAAAAAAAGATGCATCAGAAACTTTCCTTTCCTGCTTCTTTATGCTATATTTGCCTTATGAAAAAACAAAATTTATTTTTTACTTTTCTTAAAATAGGTGCTTTCACTTTTGGCGGCGGCTATGCCATGGCCGCTCTTTTGGAACATGAATTTGTAGAAAAAAAGAAGTGGATCAGCAAAGAAGAATTTATGGACATGGTTGCCATTGCAGAATCGACTCCCGGACCGGTTGCCATCAACAGCGCTACCTTTATCGGCTATAAGACGGAGGGTGTGCTTGGTGCACTGCTTGCGACAGTTGCCGTAAGTATCCCCTCTTTTGTTATTATTTATCTGATATCGCTGGTGTTTGACCGTTTCCTAAGCCTAAGCTATGTTGCCTATGCCTTCAAGGGCATCCAGGTGGGCGTGGTGTATCTGATTTTTTCCGCCGGAATAAAAATGGCAAAGGGACTGAAAAAAGACATTTTCTCCCGCCTGATTTTGGCTGCGGTCTTTCTTCTTATGACCTTTTTTACCCTGACTTCTGTTTCGTTTTCGTCCGTATTTTATATTCTGATTTGTGGATTTCTTGCCGTACTGCTGTATCTTATACGCACAGCTTGTGGTGTTTCGCAAACACTTAAGAAAAATAAAGATGGGAAAGGGGGAAATGACTTATGATTTACCTGCAGTTGTTTTTCTCTTTTCTGATGATTGGCACGGTTTCTTTTGGCGGAGGCTACGGTATGATTTCCTTAATCCGGGAAACTGTACTTTCTTACGGCTGGCTGTCCGAAGAAGAATTCTTAAATTTCATTGCCATTTCCGAGTCCACTCCCGGCCCTCTTGCCGTCAATATGGCGACCTTTATCGGTTCCTCCCAGGGCGGCATTTTAGGCAGCTTCTTTGCTACCCTTGGCGTGGTGATGCCCTCTTTTTTCATTATCCTTTTGATTGCGGCGCTCCTCAAAAACTTCATGAAATACGCCGGCGTACAGGCATTTCTTTCCGGCATACGCCCCTGTGTGGTGGCTATGATACTCTCCACCGCCGTTACCATGGGGCTCGGAACCCTGTTTTCCGTCCGTTCCGTCGATGACATCGGCAGCCTCCTTAATCTTGGGCTTTCTTCCGAGGCGGTATCTCCGGATTATAAGGGGATTTTCATCTTTGTGTTTCTGATTGTTCTGCACGTTTTATGGAAGCACTTCCGAAAGAAAACCATTTCTCCCATCCTGATGTTCTTACTGTCAGCGGGACTGGGTGTGGTGGTTTATGGGGTACTGTAGAATGAACTCATAATATGACTAAAAAAAAGCAACAAAAAAGTCCAGCGAATACTGGACTTTTTATGCCGGTGGCGGGACTTGAACCCGCACTGTGTTGCCACAAACAGATTTTGAGTCTGCCGCGTCTGCCATTCCGCCACACCGGCTCACTGCTTTCACAGCCGAATTTTATATTACCATATTCTTTCGTCATTGACAAGAAGTTTTTTGGTGGGAAAGAAGCTTTCTTGCATATGCTATGTTCATTTTCTGCTCTCTACATCTCCACAAGTATACTTATCGTTTAGTGCCTGCCTGTTTTTCGCCTGTAGGCACTTTCCCTGATTACTTGGTTATTTGTGCCTACCTCTTTTTCGCTTGTAGGCACTTTCCCTGATTACTTGGCTGTTTGTGCCTACTAATTGTTTGCTATATAGGCACTTTCGTTTATTTTTCCCTTATAAGTACCTACTATTTCTTTTTCCGTAGGCACTTTGGTATAGAATTATACACCGAGTGCCTAATTCTTATTTTCCGATAGGCACTTTTACCTGTTTTTTTCTTTTCCGTTCCTATTTTTCAAACGCCCGCCGTTCCAAACGACTATCTCGCCAAATATCTACTGTTCCAATCAGCTATCTTGCCAAATATCTACTGTTCCAATCAGCTATCTTCCCAAATACCTGCTGTTTCAAATGTCTCTCTCAAAATGCCTGCCATTCCAAGCAACTATCTCTTCGAGTACCTGCCTCTCCAAAAAAGAAGCGGCGCAAATTATCATCTACAATAACTTGCGCCTTGCGTTTTGTAAAATTCCATTCTCTCTCTACAACGCCTGAAAAACAACATACACAACCGGTCCCAGCAAGGCAGGCAGCAGGTTGCCGACCTTTATTTTCTTGCCGAAGGTCAGATTGATGCCTACACAGAAAATCAGGCAGGAACCCACATAACTCAAATCGGAAATCAGGCTGTCGGGAACAAAATTGCCAATCAGATGCGCCGCCAGGGTGATGAGCCCCTGATAGACAAAAATAGCAATGGCGGAACATGCGGTGCCGATGCCGTAGGTGGCTGCAAATACCACTACAATCACAAAGTCCAGCACGGCTTTGACCGCCAGCATGGAATAATCCCCGGTGAGTCCATCTTCAATGGAACCCACGATTGCCATGGCTCCCACACAGATAACCAGGGAAGTGTTGACAAAGCCTTCCACGAAATGATTGTCTTTTTCCGCATGGAAAAGCTTCTTTAACTTTTCTCCCAGAGCGTCCATCCGCTTTTCAATATCAATCCATTCGCCCAAAAGTCCGCCGAGCACCAGGGAGCCGATGAGCAGCATGCTGCCCTTTGTGGAAAGAATGCTCTCTACGGAAAGCATTCCTCCCTGGGCAATGGATGTGCTGTTTTCAATTTTTAACATTCCCGTAAGCGTACCTGCCGCGCCGATAAAAATTATGGCAACTCCGCAGGCACTCATGAGAATATCCTGAAAACGCTGCTTAAAGCCCTTTCTTGCCACTATTCCTACCACACTGCCGGCAACCACCGCCAGCGTATTTAAAATCGTACCTAAGCCAAACATTTCTTTATCCTGTAAGTTCTTAAACTTCCGTTTCCATCCGTGACTTTTTCTTATTCAAAAATTTTCTTATAAATCGGGAAGCAGTCAAAGGTTGCAAAATAGTCCTTCGGAGTTTCCGCCCTGCGGATAAGCTGCACACTGCCGTCTTCTTTTAAGAGAAGCTCTGCGGATTTCAGCTTGCCGTTGTAGTTGTAACCCATGGCAAAACCGTGTGCGCCGGTATCGTGGATGGCAAGATAATCTCCTATCTCGATTTCAGGAAGCATCCTGTCGATGGCAAATTTATCGTTATTTTCGCAAAGAGAACCTACCACATCGTATTTATGGTCGCAGGGTGCATTTTCTTTTCCTAAAACCGTGATGTGATGATATGCGCCATACATAGCGGGACGCATCAGGTTTACGGCACAGGCGTCCACACCGATGTATTCCTTGTGGGTGTGTTTCTCATGAATAGCCTTGGTAACAAGGTGTCCGTAAGGCGCCATCATGAAACGTCCGAGTTCGGTGTAAATGGCAACGTCTCCCATACCTGCGGGAACCAGCACTTCTTCGTAAACCTTTCTGACACCTTCTCCGATTACACGGATGTCATTGGGAGCATCTTCAGGCTTATAAGGGATGCCGATACCGCCGGAAAGGTTGATGAAGGTGATGTGTGCACCGGTTTCCTCCTTTAACTTCACCGCCAGTTCAAACAGCTCTCTGGCAAGTGTCGGATAGTAATCGTTGGTTACGGTGTTGCTGGCAAGAAATGCATGAATACCGAAGTTCTCCACGCCTTTTGCCTTTAAAATTTTATAGCCTTCAAACATCTGCTCCGTAGTAAAGCCGTATTTGGCATCGCCGGGGTTGTCCATAATGCTGTTGGCAATGGAGAAATATCCGCCGGGATTGTAACGGCAGCTTAAGGTCTTGGGCAGATAGCCGATGGTTTTTTCCAGAAAATCAATGTGGGTAATGTCATCCAGGTTGATAGTCGCGCCGATTTTTGCCGCATATGCGAATTCTTCCGCCGGTGTATCGTTAGAGGAAAACATAATGTCCTCTCCCGGAACACCCATGGCATGGGAAAGCATCAGCTCTGTCATGGAAGAACAGTCACAACCGCAGCCGTATTCTCTTAAGATGTCAATTAAGAACGGATTGGGAGTTGCCTTTACCGCAAAAAATTCCTTGTAGCCCTTATTCCAGGCAAAGGCTTCCTTTAAGGCTTTGGCGTTTTCCCGAATACCCTTTTCATCATAAATATGGAAGGGGGTGGGATATTCCTTTACGACTTCTTCAATCAGTTCCTTTGTTACAAATGGTTTTTTCATAATGTATTGCTCCTCCGTATAAAACTTTATTTATGAATATTTTCAATCTGCCAGTCAATGGGGGTAAGACCGTTCCGCATTAAAAATTCATTGGTCTTACTGAAAGGCCGGCTTCCGAAAAATCCTCTGTAGGCGGAAAGCGGACTCGGATGAGGCGCCTCTAAAATCAGATGTTTCGGGTTGTTCAGCATGGACTTTTTCATCTGTGCCGGTTTTCCCCACAAAATAAACACAATAGGTCTGTCCTCTTCGTTTAAAACCCTTATGGCAGCATCCGTAAACTCTTCCCAGCCCATGTTCCGATGGGAAAAAGCGGAATGCGCCCGGACAGTCAGCACCGTATTTAAGAGAAGCACGCCCTGCTCCGCCCACTTGGTAAGGCAGCCGTTATCCGGTATATAACAGCCGAGGTCATCGTGCAGCTCCTGATAAATATTGACCAGGGAAGGGGGAATATCCACATCCGGCTTTACGGAAAAACATAAGCCGTGCGCCTGCCCGTCATTGTGATAGGGGTCCTGCCCCAGTATCACCACCTTGACTTTCTTGAGCGGTGTCAGATGAAACGCATTGAAAATATCGTCCGCAGGCGGAAACACCTGTGTGGTTTCGTATTCTTTTTTCACAAACTGAAATAATTTGGCATAATAAGGTTTCTTAAATTCCGGCCCCAATGCCGTGAGCCAGTCACCCGTAATCATTCCCATAACTTTTGTGCTCCTATAATCTGACCGGTGCTTCTTTGTTCCGATAATCTGTCCGTTACTTCTCTGTTCCGATAATCTGTCCGTTACTTCTCTGCTCCGGTAATCCGGTCACTGCTTCTCTGCTCTTATAATCTGACCGGTACGCCTCTGCTTCGTAAATATTCCTTTACTTCCCGGATTTCCAGTTCCTTAAAATGGAACAGGGAAGCCGCAAGCGCCGCTTCCGCACCACCCGCTGTCAGCGCCTCGTAAAAGTCTTCCTTTTTACCGGCTCCGCCCGATGCGATAACGGGAATTTTTACTTCCTTTGCAATGGCGGAAGTAAGGGCAATATCATACCCCGCCTTTGTGCCGTCTGCGTCCATGCTGGTAAGCAGAATTTCGCCCGCACCCAGTTTTTCCGCCTGCATCGCCCATTCCACTGCGTCGATGCCGCAGTCCACTCTGCCGCCGTTTTTATAAACAGAAAAATGACCGTCCGGCTGCCTTTTGGCATCAATGGCTACTACCACGCACTGGCTGCCGAATTTATCTGCCGCATCCGCAATCAGACGCGGATTCATAACCGCTGCGGAATTTACGGAAATCTTGTCCGCACCTTCCCTGAGTAACAGCTTAAAATCATCCACGGTACGGATACCGCCGCCGACCGTAAACGGAATGAACACTTTTTCCGCCACTCTGCGCACCATATCGGCAACCGTGGCGCGGTTGTCGCTGGAAGCGGTAATATCAAGGAAAACCACCTCGTCCGCTCCGGCTTTATCATATGCCGCCGCAATTTCCACCGGGTCTCCGGCATCCGTTAAATTTACAAAGTTGACGCCTTTTACCACGCGTCCGTCTTTCACATCCAGACAGGGAATAATTCTTTTGGTATGCATCAGTCTTCCCTCCCTTTTAATTCTACAAAATTCTTCAGAATGGTAAGTCCCGTATGGGAGCTTTTTTCCGGATGGAACTGGCAGGCGAACACATTTCCTTTTTCCACGGATGCGTGGATGGTCACGCCGTACTCGGCGGTAGCCGTTACAATGTCCTCTTCTGCCTGCAGGTAATAGGAATGCACAAAGTACACATAGGAATTTTCCGGTATACCTGCAAACAGCCTGCCTTCCTTGGGAAAGCTTAATGAGTTCCAGCCCATGTGCGGCACCTTCAGACCGTCCCCTTCGGGAATACGCACGATTTTTCCTTTCAATAGTCCCAGACCTTCCACGCCGGGCGCTTCCTCGCTGCTTTCAAACATAAGCTGCAATCCCAGGCAGATGCCCAGAAAAGGAATTCCTTTTTCCACCACTTCGTGAATAACCGGCACCAGCCCGTAGCGGTTCAGCTTTTCCATGGCGTCGCCGAAGGCTCCCACGCCCGGCAGGATAACCTTGTCCGCTATAAGGATTTCTCCGGCATCCCGCGTTATCACGGCTTCCTCTCCCAGATATTGAAGCGCTTTTTCCACACTCTTGATATTGCCTGCATCGTAGTCAATAATTGCAATCACTGAAGTTTCCTCCTAAAGTGTATTACCTGTATCCTCCGGTAAGGGTTCCCCAGCCGGATTTCCTGCGTTCTCCGGTAAAATTTCGGTATCGGGTACGTCCTCCGGCAGGAATTCCGTATCATCGGTTTCTTCCTCTTCCGGCAGTAAATCCGGCAAATCTTCCGTATCCGTTGCCGGTTCTTCTTTGATATCCACGGTTCCGCCGTTAATCAGCGTGTCCAGCATCCGGGTGTATTCCACCTTGTTGTCACAGAACGCAATACCTCTTACGCCCTCTTCGTCCAGTCCGTAATTTTCCTGCAGAATGGTAAGTACTTCCCGGTAGAGCTTTAACATTTCCCCGTCTGCACCGCAGGCAAGCGCTTCTCCCTGGGTTTCCTCATACTCCTCCACTGCCTGCATAAGGCTGTCCAGAGCATACAGATTTTCTCCGTCTTCCACATATTTGTCATAGTCGTTTATCTTTTTCTGCATACGCAGCACCATATTGGAAAAGGTAAACAACTGCTGTTCTCTTTCCGTGAGCTTCTGTCCGTACAGAATTTCATAACAGGTCAGATAGTCCTGATTTTCAAACGCCGTCACGGCATTTTTCTTGGCATAACCGGGCGCCACATAGGAAATGCTCAAATACAGCACGGCAAAAACTGCCGCTGAAAAAAGACATACCAGAATGATGTTTTTCTTTGTATAGCCTTTGGAAGCTTTCTCTTCCTGCTCGGGTACTTCCGGCTTTTCCTTCTTCTTTTTGGAAGCTTTTTTCGCCTTGCCCTTGCCTTTTCCTTTTTCCTGCTTTCCGTCTTCCTCTTCGTCGCCGTCTTCTGCGTTTCCGGCTTTGGCGTTCTTTTTCACTCCCTTGCCCTTGGCAGGCTTGTCCTTTTTCTTCTTTTCTTTCTTCTTTTTCTTGTCCTGCTCCGCCGTCTTGTCTTCTTTATCCAGTTCCGCTAAGACTTCTTCGTTTTCGTCCTTCTGCGGCTCCTCTTCGGGAGTGGCTTCCTCTGTAAAAAATGCCAGCAGACGTTTGAAGAATCCCGGCTTTTTCTCTTTCTTATCCGATTTGTCCTGCAGCAGTTCATCAATATCCGCAGGGTCCATTTCCATAACGCCCCCGCCCGTGGGTGTTCCCGTTTCCTGTCCGTCTGTCGGCTTCTCTTCGTAGGAAGCCTCTGTGGGAATTTCATTTTCCTCGGTCAGCCTCTGCAGCTCCTGCAATTCTTTTTCCATATCTTCCGGCAGAGTGAGCATTTCCGGTGCTGACTCCGGCTGCTTTTCCGGAGCCTCATCCGTCAGATTACCTGCGTTGTCGGATGTTCCGGTTCCTGCTTTGAACGTATCGCCGTCATCCGGTCCTGTTGCTTCCGGCATGAAAACCGGGCTATCTTCCGGTGTCATCTCTTCCGGCATGAAAACCGGGCTGTCCTCCGGTGTCATCTCCTCCGGTGCGGAAACCGGGCTGTCCTCCGGTGTCATTTCTTTCGGCGCGGAAACCGGGCTGTCCTCCGGTGTCATTTCCTCCGGTGCGGAAACCGGGCTGTCCTCCGGTGCCATTTCTTCCGGTGCGGAAACCGGGCTGTCCTCCGATTCATCAGTAAGGGACTCCGGCTCTTCTCCGTTGGCAATTTTTTCAGCAGCATCAAAAAGCGCCGCAATTTCTTCCGGGGTAAGCGAGCCGCCCGCCTTGTCCTCCTTAGCTGGTCTTAAATCGGCTTCCGGTGCGCGGAAAGAACCCTCCTCTTCCCGGGGCTCTTCCGGTGCTGCAGACGCATTATTCATGTTTTTTAATAAATTATCCAGATATTCTTCATTCATATTCATGAGAATTCTCCCTTAAGACTTGCCACCTGTTAAAAAAACAAGGTAAGTGTATCACATTTTTTTCAACTCTTCCATAGCATAAACCGCATTTTTTTGAATTCCTGTGCCCCTTTCGGCAAGTCCTGCGGGAATTTGGTATAAATATTCATGAATTCGTATAAAATCCGATTTCAGATTTAACTCGGCTATCTTTTCGTAGCGGATGCGGATAGTGTTTAAGTTGCGCATACCGGCACCCAGTTCCAGAATACAGAGTTTTTTATTTAAGGTTCCCTGCAGCCATTTTAAGTAGCGGTCCCAGTTTTCTTTATAATTCGGTTCTTCAAAATGCTCTGCATAAAGAGTATTAAATTCACATGGCTGACAGGTTTTTAAGCTGACAGGTGCTTTCAAATCCCGAAAACTCTTCTCTCCCCTGACGCAGGCTTCAATTTCGCGGTACAGCGCAATTTTTTCGTTTTCCTCCGGCTCCCCTGTAAAATGCCGCCAGTTGCCGCAGAACTCTGCCATGCGGTCCGGCTTTAATTCCTGTTCGGAAAGAAGACCGTCCATGCAGTAGGACAAAATAAAATAATTTTTACCCTGAAGCAGACTGGTCAGCCCCTCATAAGCCTTTTTAAGTCGGGCATCTTCTTTTAAGAATAAGTAATTCACATAGGGAACCACCCACTGGGCTCCCGCCTCGGCTATTTTTCCGCAGATTTCCGCGTAATTTTCCTTTTCCTGTAAAAACGCCTCATCCTCAAATTCTTCTCCGATGCCCACCAGAACCATGTCGGCTGCCTGTATTTTTTCCTTTATTTCCATTAAGCTGTTTGCTTCCGCGCTCATACTATCTGTTTCCTTCCGTACTCTGTAATTTTTTCACTCCGCCGCAGTGCGCTCCTGCCCGGAGGGTTCTCTTACTGTATAGGAAAATTCAACGGAATTTTCTATACAGTAAGAGAGCCGGGATAACTCCCGGCCCTGTTGCCATTTTTATTTCTTTAATAAGAGGCCATCCAGCACTTCTACCAGTTTCACGATTTCCGGTTTGGAAAGCTGGGCATCCACGCCAAGCTGCTCACCCTTGGCACGCATTTCATCATTTACAATGGAGGAGAAAATAACAACCGGGATATCCTTGGTTTCGTCATTTTCCTTAATCAGCTTCGTCAGATGATAGCCGTCCATCTGCGGCATTTCAATATCGGTAATCAGGCACTGTACTTCTTCTTTCAGTTTACCCTTCTGGAGTGCATCGGTAATCACATCGTATGCCTCCTGTCCGTTTGACGTATGGATAAGATGCACATAACCGGCTTTATGTAAGGCATCCACAATCAGCTTGTTCAACAACTGGGAATCCTCTGCAATCAGAATGGGCACATCGCAGCGCTCTCTGTGTCCCAGTTCTGCAAGCTGCTCGGAACGAAGTCCGGTTTCCGGGTTAATATCTGCAACAATCTTTTCAAAATCCAGAATAACAATCAGCTTGTCTTTAATTTTTATAACACCGAGTGCGGAACTGTCCGATGCAATGGTGGCATCCGGCTTGATGATTTCCGTCCAGGACAGGCGGTGAATCCCCACAACGTTGTCCACATGGAACGCAATGTCCAGCTTGTTGAAGTTGGTGACGATGAACAATCCTCCCGCTTCAGAAACACCCATCTGCAGGCAGTTCTTCAAATCAATCGCCGTAATCATCTTGTCACGCGGCATAAAAATACCTTCTATGCTGGGATGTGCATTGGGAATGGGCGTCACCGGCTGGTAATTGATAATCTCCGTTACTTTTGCCACGTTGATGCCGTAGGAATTGCCCGCTACGGTAAATTCCAGGATTTCCAATTCATTTGTCCCGTTTTCCAATAAGATTTTTGTATCCATCCTTCTACCTCACATAATCTTCTGTTTTATACCTGTTCAAAAAACTATAGGTAAAGTATATCATAAAAAGTACGTTTTGAAC
>OHBU01000335.1_pt1 | contig 19712 bp, 16 predicted proteins | sample 1577421 | NCBI WGS metagenome assembly OHBU01 (sample SAMEA3879550, study PRJEB24766) | human gut metagenome | biome: human-associated habitat; feature: feces | place: USA | collected 1985/1987 | reverse complement strand
CCTCTTTGGTATTGTTATATAATGCCGGGGGCGATTATACGTAGCCTTTTATGATGCCGCGCTTTGAGTTGCGGACAAACATGATGATTTCGTCGCGTTCTTTAGTTGCGGGCAACTCGGCCTCGATACGTTCGACGGCATCGGAGTTGTTGTAACCCGAAAGATAGAGATAGCGGTAGATATCCTGGATTTCACGGATAGTGTCGTTGGAGAAACCGCGGCGACGGAGACCGATGGAGTTGACACCGGCATAAGCGATAGGCTCGCGAGCGGCTTTGACGTAAGGCGGGATGTCCTTATTGACAAGAGCGCCGCCCTGAATCATCACATGCGGACCGATGTGGCAGAACTGATGGATGAGCGTACCGCCGCCAATGACAGCGAAATTATCGACAATCACCTCGCCGGCAATCTGAGTGGCGTTGGAGATGATCACATTGTCGCCAACCACACTATCGTGAGCCACATGGCTGTAGGCCATGATGAGGCAGTTGTTGCCAACGACGGTTTTGCCTTTCGAAGCAGTGCCTCGGTTGATGGTCACACACTCACGGATGGTGGTGTTGTCGCCGATGATAGCCAGCGTTTCCTCTCCGCAGAATTTAAGATCCTGAGGGATGCCGCTGATCACGGCGCCGGGGAAAATCGTGCAGTTTTTGCCAATGCGTGCACCTTCCATGATGGTCACGTTGCTGCCGATGCGTGTACCCTCACCTATCTCGACATTCTGCTCGATGGTGACGAAGGGATCAATGACAACGCTGGGATGAATTTTAGCAGCGGGATGGATGTATGCCAAGGGTTGTTTCATATCGTAATTGCAAGGGGTTATTTGTTTTTAATAATCTGAGCCATGAATTCGCATTCCGAAACTACTTTCTCACCGACGAAAGCGTAGCCTTTCATCATGGCGCAACCGCGGCGGAGTTCGGTCATAAACGACACATGGAAAATGAGAGTGTCGCCGGGGACCACTTTGTTACGGAATTTCACGTTGTCGATCTTCATGAAATATGTGGAATAGCGCTCCGGTTCATCGACAGTGCTGAGCACGAGCATACCGCCGGTCTGAGCCATAGCCTCGATCTGAAGCACGCCGGGCATGACGGGTTCCTGAGGGAAATGGCCCTGGAAGAACGGTTCGTTGGCAGTGATGTTTTTCACGCCGACGATGTAGTTGTCGCCACGTTCGATGATTTTGTCAACGAGGAGGAAGGGATAGCGGTGGGGAAGGAGCTCACGGATGCGGTTGTTGTCCATGATAGGCTGCTTGTTGGGGTCGTAGACCGGAGCCTGAACATCCTGACGCTTGATCTCCTTACGTATTTTCTTAGCGAATTTTGTGTTGATGGTGTGACCGGGACGTGTTGCGATCACTTTGCCCTTGAGCGGACGACCGATGAGAGCGAGATCGCCCATCACATCCATCAGTTTGTGACGAGCGGGTTCGTTGGCCCAGCGGAGCGGAGTGGCCTGGATGTAGCCGAATTCATCGACCTCCTTGTGAGGCACGTTCATCATGTCGGCAAGTTTGTCGAGCTGCGACTGCTCCATGGTCTGGTCGTAGATTACGACGGCATTCTCGAGATCGCCGCCTTTGATGAGGTTGGCCTTTACAAGCGGCTCAATCTCGCGGACGAAAACGAATGTGCGGCTTGAGGCAATATCCTTGTCGAAATTGTCGATTACGTCGAGCGAAGCGAACTGGTTGGGGATAACGGGGGAATCGAACTGAATCTTCACGTCGATGCTGAAATCATCATCGGGAAGCACGAGGATCGAAGCGCCCGTAGCATCGTCGCGCACTTCAAGTTTCTGCTTGACGATGTAGTAGTCTTTGTTTTCGTTTTGTGAAACGACGCCCACCGACTGGATCTTTTCGGAGATCTCGCGGGCACTGCCGTCGAGGATAGGCATTTCAGCGCCGTTGATGCGGATGAGCACGTTGTCGATACCGGCGGCATAGAGAGCGGCCATGGCGTGCTCGATGGTGCTGACGGATACTTCGCCGCGGGCAATCACTGTGCCACGTTCGGTGTGAATGACATTTTCAGCCAAGGCATCAATGACAGGCTCACCTTCGAGATCCGTGCGTTGAAACTTATAGCCGTGATTGTCGGGAGCGGGGAGAAATTCCGCTTCAATCACCATTCCGGTGTGCAGACCTTTGCCTTTTACCGAGAAAGGCGCATTAAGAGTGATCTGTTTCATTATCTGAACTTTTGATTATTTATTTTCCTTCATCTTGTTTTCAAGAGCCTCGACGCGCTTGATGAGATCAGGCAAGCGCTTGATGGAGACGGCCTGACGGCCGTAGGCTTTGAGATCCATTGCGGGCGAACCGAACAGACGTGCTCCGGGTTCGACACTTTTGGCTGTACCAGACTGTGCGGCAATTTGAGCACCGTCGCCCACGGTGATGTGTCCTGCGAGACCGACCTGGCCTCCGATCATGCACCAGCTGCCCACCTTAGTCGAGCCGGCGACACCGGCCTGCGAAGCCATAACGGTGTTGCTGCCCACGCGGCAATTGTGAGCTATCTGAATGAGGTTGTCGAGTTTCACGCCCTTTTCGATGCGCGTGCTGCCCATCATGGCGCGGTCGATGGTGGTGTTGGCACCGATCTCGACATTATCGGCGATGGCCACATTGCCAATCTGCGGAATTTTGTCGTAGCCTTCGGCTGTGGGAGCGAATCCGAAACCGTCGGCACCGATCACGACGCCTGAATGCAGGATGCAATTGTTGCCAATGGTGCATCCGTGATACACCTTCACTCCGGAATAGAGGATCGTGCCGTCGCCGATCGAACAGCCGTCGCCTACATAAACCTGCGGATATATCTTCACACCGCGGCCGAGCTTAACGCCCCGTCCGATATAGGCAAAAGCGCCGATGTAACTCTCATCGTCGACAACGACACCTTCGGCAATATGACACGGCTGCTCGATGCCTTTCACCTGCGGTGTGGTCATCTGCTGAACCGTGGTGAGCAGATGTGCGACAGTGGCATAGGGATCAGCCACACGGATAAGAGTGGTTGTGACAGGCTGTTCGGGCACGAAATCGTTGCTCACCAGCACAGCCGACGATCCGGTTGTGTAGATGTAATGAGTGTATTTAGGATTGGCAAGGAATGAAATAGCGCCGGGATGGCCCTCTTCAATTTTAGCTATAGTGTTTATTTTCACTTCTCCATCGCCTTCGACGATGCCATTGCACATCTGGGCGATCTGATTTACTGAAAACTCCATTATCAAGAAATAAATAGAATTAATATTAATTAGACTGCAAAGATGCGAATTTTTTCTGTATTTTCGGCCGTTTAATTGGCTAAAAGTGAAATTCCACGCTCATCCAAAGCAATTTTTCCGTCCTTAAGAAGATGGCCCACGGCCTGTTTGAAATCGCGCTTGCTGCATTGGAAAGCCTTTTTAATCTCTTCGGGGCTCGATTTGTCGGATAAGGGGAGCGCTCCGCCACTGATTGTCAGCTGTTCAAGGATAATATCGGCCAACTGTTCCGAGCGCAAGCGACCGGAAGCCGGAGGCGCCAGGCGCAAATCGATCTTGCCGTCGGGACGCAGGCGGTGTACCCAGGCGTCAATCACCATCCCCGGCTCGAGATTCATGAATGTTTCGTTGGTGTAGAGCATGCCGTAGTGGAGATTGTCGACGATGCACGACAGCCCTACAGGGGTCGTGCGCCACACGAGAGCGCGCACCTTGTCGGCCTTGCTGTAACGCGGGATCACATTGCCGATAAACTTCTCGATTTTAGCCGACGCCACCACACGCTTCGAGGCATCATCGAGATAGACGTAAACGGGATAGACACCGCCTTCGCGCATGCGCGCCCGCTGTTCGCGGAACGGCACCAGCAGATCCTTCATCAGTCCCCAGTCAAGAAACGCGCCGATGCGGTCAACGGCCTTCACCCTTAGAAACGCCACCTCACCTACTGTGGCAAAAGGATGCTCCGTCGTGGCGATGATCCGGTCCTCGGAATCGGTATAAACAAACACTTCCACCTCCTGCCCCGGCGTGAGAGTGCCTTCGATGTAACGTGCCGGCAGCAGTATCTCCGTGTTTCCTCCGTCGAGATACACTCCGAAATCAACCGTGCGGCTCACGGGGAGCGTGTTCCATTGTCCAATTTTCACCATGATCATTCAGAAATAATCGAGTTTTCGGTACGGCGAGCAGCAAACTGTTTGCCGAATCGACATCAAAGGTAAGAATAAAATGCTAAATTTGCATGCAAATCTGTAGCAATACCACCAAACACCAACCGATGCACAACATCATATTCAATTATTTCCCCTCGCTGAGCGACGAGCAGAAAGAGCAATTCGAGATGCTCGGCCCTCTCTACAGGGAATGGAACGAGAAGATCAACGTAGTGTCGCGCAAGGATATCGACAATATCTACGAGCACCACATCCTCCACTCGCTTTCGATAGCCAAGTTCATGACACCCGCCGACGGGACGCGCTTTCTCGACATGGGCACCGGCGGCGGCTTCCCCGGCCTCCCGCTGGCCATATTATGGCCGGAGTGCCGGTTTCACCTCATCGACCGCATAGGCAAGAAAATCAATGTGGCGCGTGCGATAGCCGAAGCCACCGGACTGGAGAACGTCACATTCCAGCATGGCGACATAGGCGAATGTCATGATAAATTCGACTTCACGGTGAGCCGCGCGGTGATGACGCTCGACAAGCTTGTGCCGCTGGTGAAACGCAACATTTCTCCCACCGACAACAACCGTTTGCCCAATGGATTGTTATGTCTGAAAGGGGGCGATCTGACCGAAGAGATCAAGGCCACGAAAAGGCCCGTGCTCGACGTCCCGCTCTCCGACTTCTTCACTGAAGAATATTTCACGACAAAACATCTCCTATACGTAGAGCTATGAATCTGCAATCATTTGAATTCAATCTATTCGGTGAAAAGACTTATGTGGTCTGGGACCCGGTGAGCCACGAAGGCGCGGTGATCGATCCGGGCATGTCGTCGGAAAGCGAACGGCGCACGTTCGCCGACTTTATCACCCGCAACGACATCCGCCTAAAATATCTGCTGTACACCCATCTGCATATCGACCACACATTCGGCCACGAATTCATCCGCGACACCTACGGGCTGGAGGCCATGGCGCATGCCGCCGACGCACCGCTGGGACAGGCCCGCGATGCACAGTCGCAGATGTTCCGCCTGCGCATGCCGGCGCCGCAGCCGCTGCGGATAAGCCGTCAGCTCGCCGACAACGAGGTGATACCTCTGGGCGACGAGACCCTGCATGTGATCTGTGTGCCGGGACATTCGGCCGGCTCCGTGGCATATTATTGTCCGGAATCGGGATTTGTGATCACGGGCGACGCACTGTTCCGCTCCGGCATCGGACGCACCGACCTGCCGGGTGGAGATCACAGGCAGCTCATCGACAGCATCCGCCGCCGGCTCTTCACATTGCCGCCCGAGACAAAAGTGTATCCCGGACATGGCGCCCCGACAACGATCGGCGAGGAAGAGCGCACAAATCCCTACGTCTGAGAGAGGATCAGCGAATAAAAAGATTGATATCGTCGGCTGATATTTCCGCCGGCCCAGAGCCGTACACGTAATGGAGCAGGCGCACAAGATGTGCCTTAGAGGCTTCGCACATAAGCCGTGAAGCCACCGGCATCTCCGGCGACATCGCATCGTTGCCGTGCTTATCAAGCGCTATCACCCCAAGAGATGCAAAGCGGGCGTTCTCCCCTTTCACTATAAGAGCCAGCGAATAGGCATAGAATAGATGAAGCGGCAGATCCGTCGGATCGTCGGACTGACAGCGCTGCTCCATGATGAGCTGCATGACATCGTCGTAGCGATTGAGATGGAAATAAGCCTCGCACACCATCAGGAGAAGAGTATCGTCAACCATGTTGATCAGCCCGGTGGCGGCAAGTTCGACCACGCCGCCATAGAGCTTGTTGTAGGACAGATCGGCACACCACTGCACAAGCATCTCAGAGGTACAATGACTGACAAACTTCATGAAATCGCGGTGAATATCGCGAGGGATCTCATCTGTGACATAGGTGAAGATGGTGTCGAAATAATCGCGGTCGGGCTCGGCGACGAGCGAGCGGTATTTGCGCATCAAGGCGAGGGCTTTGTCCTGATGACCGTCGTGAAATTCGAGGTGAGCGAAGAAATAGATCGTCGGGGCATCGTCGGGATCCTTTTTCATCAGATCGGAAACGATGGCACGCGATGCGTCGACATCGGTATTGTAGAGGGCATTGGCCCGTGACAGCAAAGCCTCGGTGGAATCCGGATCGATGGCGAGCGCGTATTCAATGGTTTCGAGCGCGGAATGAGGGTCGCCGAGGGCGTTATTCTGCAGATTGGCCAGATCGATCCAGAAGCGCAGGTTGAAAGGCTCCATCTCGGTAAGACGGACGGCATAGCCGAGAGCGCGCTGATAGTCGCGGGCGTCGAGAGCGTTACGGTAGAGCTCATGATAGACGGTGGTGGGGTACTGGCTCAGTTCGGCTATCTCCTTGCTGAATTTTTCAACGAGAGGCGCCTGTCCGCCGGAGTTGAGCATGTCGACGATATAAAGGATATCGCCATCCTCAAGCGACTGCTTGGGGACGCCGGCAAACAGAGCCTGATAACGGGCATTGTCGTCGGGCAGAGTGTCGAGGTCGGCGATACGGTTGCAGAGCCTGATCACCGACGAATCGGGGAGACGTTCGGCCGCACGTTCGGCAAGATCATCCTGCCCGAGATCGTGCATGTAGAGGGCTATGCGCTTGCGCATGTCGCGGCTGCGAGGGAAATAGCGTATGCCGGCGAGCAGAGCCTCAAGCCCTACATAGTCGTCGGGGATGCCGCGCGAATAGTCGTAGATATCGAGCAGGTCGTCCTTGCTGAACGACGACATGTCGGCACCCTTGCGGAGGGCGTCGACAAAATCATCATAGAGTTTTTTCAGTTCGTCGGGCTGCTCGTCGTCCATCTTATCACTTTTTCTGAGCCTTCTCCCAGCTATCCTTCAGCGCTATTGTGCGGTTGAAGATCAGATGCTCGGGAGTGGAATCCTTATCGGGGGTGAAATAGCCCACGCGCTGGAACTGGAAGTGTTCAAGCGGTTTGGCCGTCGAAGCGAGGAAGGGCTCCACTTTGATGCCTTCGACCACTTTGAGCGAGTCGGGGTTGAGCATCTCGCGGAAATCACGGTCGGGCTCAGCGGCGGGGTTTTCCACTTCGAAAAGGCGGTCGTAGAGACGGGCCGTAGCATCGACAGCGTGACGTGCCGACACCCAGTGGAGCGTGCCTTTCACCTTGCGCATGCTGCCGGGGAGGCCGCTGCGGGTGTCGGGGTCGTAGGTGCAGTAGATCTCTTCGATGTTGCCTTCGGCATCCTTATTCACGCCGGTGCATTTGATGATGTAGGCACCTTTCAGGCGCACTTCGCCGTCGGGGGCGAGGCGGAAGAACTTCTTGGGCGGATTTTCCATGAAGTCGTCGCGCTCGATATAGATCTCACGCGAGAACGGCATGGTGTGTGTGCCTGCTGTCGGATCTTCGGGGTTGTTTTCCATTTCGACCATCTCCTCCTTGTCGTCGGGATAGTTGGTGATGATCACCTTCACGGGATTCATCACGGCCATCACGCGCGTGGATATGGCGTTGAGATCCTCGCGCACGGCATGCTCAAGGAGCGATACGCTGTTGAGAGCCTCATATTTGGTGTAGCCGATCTTGTCGATGAAGTTGCGGATCGAGCGCGGAGTGAAACCGCGGCGGCGCATACCCGAGATGGTCGGCATGCGGGGATCGTCCCATCCTGCTACGAGCCCCTCCTTCACGAGCTGGAGAAGCTTGCGCTTGCTCATCACGGTGTAAGTGAGGTTGAGGCGGTTGAACTCGATCTGTCGGGGGCAGTAGGACTCGTCGGCAAGCTCTTTGACGAAATACTCATAGAGCGGGCGGTGAGGTACGAACTCAAGGGTGCATATCGAGTGGGTGACGCCTTCGAAATAGTCACTCTGGCCGTGGGCGAAGTCGTACATGGGGTAGACGTTCCACTTCGTGCCGGTGCGGTGATGCGGGTGCTTGATGATGCGGTACATGATCGGGTCGCGGAAGTGCATGTTGTCGCTTGCCATGTCGATCTTTGCGCGAAGCACGCGTGAGCCTTCGTCAAACTCGCCTTTGTTCATGCGTTCGAAAAGGTCGAGGTTTTCCTCAACAGAGCGGTTGCGGAACGGGCTCTCGGTGCCGGGCACTGTCGGCGTGCCTTTCTGCTGTGCTATCTGCTCCGAGGTCTGGTCGTCGACATAAGCCTTGCCCTCCTTGATCAGACGGATAGCCAGATCGTAGAGCCGGGGGAAGTAATCGCTTGCATAATACTCGCGGTCGCCCCAGTCGAAGCCGAGCCAGTGGATATCCTCGCGAATCGAGTCGACATATTCCACATCCTCCTTCACGGGGTTGGTGTCGTCGAAGCGCAGGTTGCATGTACCGCCGAATTTCTCAGCCACGCCGAAGTCCATGCAGATCGCTTTGGCGTGTCCGATATGTAGATAGCCGTTAGGTTCGGGCGGGAAACGAGTGTTGAGTCGTCCGCCGTTTTTACCGGCCTGAAGGTCATCCCACACAATCTGTTCAACAAAATTCAAGCCTTTCTTTTCTTGCGTTTCTTCTAATTCGTTTTCTGCCATAGCCTGTAACGGATATATAATTTATTATATGGTATTATTTTCAACTTGCAAAATTAGCCTTATTTTGCGAAACCACCAAGTTCACATTCCAAATCATTGTGCCGATTTATCGGATAAGGGCTAAAAACCGCGCTGAAGGCGCCGGCGGATGGGGAGTTACTAAATATCCGGCATACTATAATTGAACGACGTACAAAAAATTAAGGCTCCGGTCGTTGATTGACCAAGAGCCTTAATAAATGAGGTATGGACGCTCGCTTATTCAGCGGCAGCCTCTTCAGCAGCAGGAGCAGCGGCTTCTGCGGTAGCGGCTTCAGCTGCGGCAGCAGCTTCGGCTTCAGCTTTTGCGGCGGCGATTTCGGCTTTCTTCTTAGCTACGGCTTCAGCCTTAGCTGCGTTTTTAGCCTGTTCGTCGGCAAGACGCTGTTTTGCGGCGGCTTCCTTAGCGTTGGCTACAGTGCTGCGAACTGTTTCGACAGCAGCCTGTTTTTTCTGTTTCCAGGCCTCGAAACGACGCTGAGCTTCAGCTTCGTCGAAAGCGCCTTTTTTCACACCGCCCTGAAGATGCTTCATGAGAAGCACGCCTTCCTGTGAAAGAATGGTGCGAACTGTGTCAGTGGGCTGTGCGCCTACATTCACCCAATACAAAGCCCGTTCGAAATTCAAAGTTACTGTAGCAGGATTAGTGTTCGGATTATAGGAACCTATCCTTTCAATAAATTTACCATCTCGTGGTGCCCTGCTATCGGCGATTACAATGGGATAAAACGCATAGTTCTTACGACCATGACGCTGTAATCTGATTTTTGTTGCCATTAAATTAGTTAATTAAATTGGTTTTGTATTGTATAGCGGGTGCAAAGGTAGGGATTATTTTTCAATTGTGCAACCGCTTTTTCGAAATGAGCGCTAATTATTTGACGCCTTTTGTGCCCTTGGCGCCTTTGACGCCGCCGCCGAGCGAGAAGATGTTCTGGTCGTAGGAGCGCACTTTCATGTCGAGCTGACGTTGGCGCTTGAGTGCGAGCTTGACGAGGCGGTCCATCAGTTTATCGAAGGGTATGCCCGATGCTTCCCAGAGGTAAAACGAGAGCGAGCCGGGGATGGTGTTGATCTCGTTGACATAAATGCGGCCGTTGTCGGCGTCCATGATCACGTCGACGCGGCTCACGCCGTGGCACGAGAGCACGCGGAATGTCTCGCCGGCAAGGAAGCGGATGCGGTCGCTGACGTCCTGGGGGAGGTCGGCGGGGATGCGTTTCTGCGATGCCTGCATGCCCTTGGCGCCTTTGGTGCCGCCCATGTATTTGTCTTCATACGAGAGGATCTCGCCGCTCTTGATCGGCTCTTCGCAAACGGAGGTGATGTAATCGTCGCAATCGCCGAGCACCGAGCAGTTGACTTCGTGAAGGTTTTCGACCATGTGCTCCACGATGATGCGGGTCGAATACTGTTCGGCCGTGTCGATGCGCTCTTTGAGCTGGTCGCGGTCGGCGGCGCGGCCGATGCCGACGCTCGAGCCGAGGTTGGCCGGCTTCACGATCACGGGATAACCGAGGCGGCGTTCGATATCGTCGAGGATAGAGGTGCTGTCGGCAGCCCACTGGCCGTCGGTGAACCATACATAGTCGACCACCGGCACATTGCATGCCTGAAGAATCATCTTCATGGTGATCTTGTCCATGCCGTTGGCCGAAGCGAGCACGTTGCAGCCGGCATAAGGGATGCCTATGGCGTCGAGGACGCCTTCGAAGGTACCATCCTCGCCATACGAGCCGTGGAGCACGGGGATGGCCACGTCGAGGCGGGTCACCACTTCCGAGCCGAACATGCGGTGGCGGCATTCGTAGATGTTGAAATCGCCTTTTTCAGGGCGCATATACACCTTGCGGCATTTCGAGAGCAGCGCTGGGATATCGCGGTAGTTGGCCACGTCGAAGAGGGCATCGCCGGTGTACCACTGACCCTGTTTGGTGATGTAGACGGGCGTCACATCGTAGACCGAGCGGTCAATGGCACTCATGGCCTGCGAGGCCGAGATCACCGATATTTCATGTTCGGTGGAGCAACCGCCGAAAAACACTCCGATATTTGTTTTCATTTTCGTTGAATGTATTTTTTAGAGGATATATATCATTTGAATGTGTCGGGGAGATCGTTTTCGTAGAGCACGGTGTCGCCGGCGCGGACTATGGCGGCGAGACGGCGCTGGGCGTCGGCGAAGGTGGGAGCTTCGATCACCTCGATGCCGGAATTGCCGACGCTGCCTATCCCCTCCACTATCGCCTCGCGGTTGTATTCGCCGACCACGATGGCAATGTCGGCCGAGCGGGCGATACCGGCGCCGAAGTCGCGGTTGAGCTCATACTGGCGGTCGCCCAGCTCGATCATGCCGGGGGTGATGATGATGCGGCGTCCGCTGTCCATGGCGCGGAGCACGTCGAGAGCCATTGCCGAGCCGGAAGGGTTGGAGTTGAAGGCGTCGTCGATAATGGTTATTCCACCGGCCGTGCGCTTCATGCTCAGACGGTGCTCGACAGGCTCGATGCGCTCCACGGCGCGGCGTATACGGTCGGCGGGCACGCCCAGGCGGATGGCTATGATGACGGCGGCGAGGAGGTTTGACACGTTGCATTCGCCCACCAGGCGGGTGTGCAGGCGCATCTCAGTGCCGGGGCCTATGATGGTGAAGTCGGTGCCGTTGCGGCCGTAGGCTATGTCGGAGGCGTGGTAATCGGCATCGGCATCCTTGACGGCATAGCGGAGACATTCGACGTTGTCGACCTTGCGCAAGGCTATGGGAGCGAAATCGTTGTTGACTACGGCGAGGCCGTCTTCAGGGAGGGCGTCGACGAGCTCAAACTTTGTGGCCTGCACATTGTCGATGGTCTTGAACGATTCGAGGTGCTGCGGGCCGACGGCCGTGACGATGCCCATGTCGGGGTGCACGAGGTCGCAAATCTCTTTGATGTCGCCGCGTTGCTTGGCGCCCATCTCGCAGATGAACACTTCGGTGTAGGGTTTCATCATCTCGCGCACCGTGCGGATGACGCCGAGCGTGGTGTTGTAGCTGCCGGGGGTCATCAGCGTCTCGAAATGCTCCGAGAGGATGCGGTGGAGATAGTGTTTGGTGCTCGTCTTGCCATAGCTGCCGGTGATGCCCACCACCTTCAGGCCGGGCATCGAAGCGAGGATTGAAGCGGCCTCGTCGTAATAATGGCGGTTGATGCGGCGTTCGACGGGCGAGAGCAGGTGCACGGCGGCGAGCACCACCATGTGCGATGCGCAGTAGAGGCCGGTCAGCGCCACGGTTCCATAAAGGAATGCCGATTCGGCGCCGTTGCCGCCAAGGAAGCCCCACACGGAGGCGCCGGCTACGATGATCACCGACAGCACCAACATCACGGAGAAGATACGGCGCACGCGCGGCGTCCACACTATCGGTTTCTTATATTTCCTGTTGAAAAGCGTCAGAGCCGAGCCCGCGCCGAAGAGGGCCATGAGGATGAATCCCCAGACGGGAGCCGTGAAAGTGGCCAGCGAGCCGAAGAACACCAGCATGCCCACGATGCGGGGATAGGACGTGGAGTCGCCCGATGAACGGAGCCAGCGCATGTAGCGGTCGGGGCGGTAGGAGTTCTGCTGCATCATCATGATGACGCGGATATATTCGGCCACCATATTGGCCGCTGCCGCTGCGGCGGCTATCACACATATTATAATCAGAGCTGTTGACATTGTCGTGTTTAAGAATTATCAAGACTGGAGGAAACTGTTGAGCACAGCGGCAAACTGCACCGGATTGTCGAGGAAACTGTAGTGGCCGCAGCCGGGGAAGCTGACGAGACCGGCGCCGGGGACGAGGCGCTCGATGATGCGGGCATCGCGCATCGGCGTGGCGGTGTCGTTCTCGCCCCAGATGAGGAGTGTAGGCGCTTTGATCGATGGCATCACGAAGCGCAGATCTTCGTTGACACATCGGCTGAGAATGGCCCGCATGCGGGGCGTCGAGGAGGCGTAGTCCGACGAGCCGCGGCGGGCGCGGGCGGCTTCGATGCGCGCTTCGGCACGCTTGCGGCCGAGCAGCAGGCGCGTCAGATGCTTCATGGCTTTGAAGCTGTAGACCTTGAAATAATATTTCAGGCTGCGGCGCGGCTTCACGCCGGCGGCGTCGATGAGGATGAGCTTCGACACCTCGTTGCGCGAGGCGAAGAGTATGCCCACGCGGCCTCCGAAGGAGTGTCCGGCAAGCACTGGCGCTTTGAGGCCGAGGCGCCGGGCCATTTCCTCGATCAGACGAGTGTATTGCTCCACGCCCCACACTTCGGGAGGCTCAGGCGAGCTGCCGAAGCCGGGGAAATCGACACTGTAGACGGTGTGACTGCGTGCGGCCACGGCGGCTATCGACGCTACCGTAGTGTGATTGCAGCCCCAGCCGTGCATGAGTATCATGGGGTAGCCGGAGCCCGACACCTCATAATGCAATTCTACGCCATCAATATCAATAGTTTGCATCATTACGCGCTTTTTTAATGACATCGAAAGTATTTATCATATTGCTTATAGTCACACTTATCCGTGCAAAGTTAATCATAAAAGTTGACAATTGCTTTTTTTTTCACTACCTTTACACATATAATTATTGAATCCTCCAATCAACAATCAACCTACGCCATGACATCTGCCCTGATCATTCTTGCAGCCCTGTGCTGCCTTCTCATTATCGCCGTGCTTACCATGATGCGCAAAGCCTCGGCATCGGAAAGCGCCCGCGCGACGGCCGATTCGGCCCGTGCCGTTGCCGAAGAACGCAACAGTGCCCTCATCCGGCGCCTCGCCGACGCTGAAGCCGCCGCCGAAAAAGCGGCCGCCGCCACCCGCGACGCCGAGCAGCAGCTGGCCTCGGAGCACGATGAGCTCGTGAAATGCCGTGCCGAAGCCGACAATCTCAGGCAGCGCTTCGACGAGTTCAAGGCGCAGACCGAGGAGGCCAGAAAGACGGCCGAGCAGCAGCAGAAAGAGATGCTGCGGCAAAACGAGGACAGCTTCAAGGTGCTGGCCAACGACATCATGCGGCAGCACTCCACTGCCCTGCGCGAGCAGAACGAGCAGCGCATGGGCGAGATACTGAAGCCGCTGAAGGACGACATCGACCGCTTCCGCGAAGATGTGACCAAATGCTACAACACCGAAGCCCGCGAGCGCTTCTCGCTGCAGGAGAAGATCAAAGACCTCATCGAGGCCAACAACAGTATCGGGCGCGAGGCGCGCGAGCTGGCCACCGCCCTTCGCGGCAACTCCAAGAAGCAGGGCGACTGGGGCGAATTTGTCCTCGAGTCGATCCTCGAGCGCTCCGGCCTGCGCAAGGGCGAAGAGTTCACCGTGCAGGAGACGACGGCGCCCGACGGCAGCGTGCTGCGCGACGAGGCCGGCCGCATGCTGCGTCCAGACGTGGTTGTGCACTACCCCGACGGCCGCGCCATGGTCATCGACTCGAAAGTGTCGCTCACCGCATTCACCGACTATGTCAACGCCGAGGATCCCGAGCAGCAGGAAGCGCAGGGCAAGCTGCATCTGGCGTCGGTGGTGAAACATATCAACGAGCTGAGCGACAAGAGCTATCAGGACTATGTGGGTCGTGAGCGGCTCGATTTCGTGATGATGTTCATCCCCAACGAGGGGGCTTATTCGGCAGCCATGACGCTGGATCCGACGCTGTGGCAGAAAGCCTACGACAAGCGAGTGCTCATCGTGTCGCCGACGCAGCTCGTAGGGTCGTTGCGCCTCATCAGCCAGCTGTGGAGCCACGACCGCCAGACGCGCAACGCCATCGATATAGCCGAAAAATCAGGTCAGATGTATGATAAATTCGTAGGCTTCGTCACCGACATGGAACGCATCGAGAAGGGTCTGACGGCAGCCCGCACAGCCTACGACGGCGCCATGAACAAACTACGTGACGGACGCGGCAACCTCATCACACGTGCCGAAAATCTCCGGAAATTAGGCGTGAAGGCATCCAAACGTCTGCGCGAAGCCTCGTCGACCGACGAGGACTTAGAGCCGACCGAAGAATAACCCTTCAGCCGGCACCGCACAACGCGGTCGGCAGTTTGAAAATGATGGGGTTACAGCGAGGCGAAAAGCAATTTCCACTGCTCGAGGACATGATGCAGCTTCGCCATTTCCTCATCATTGAGTTTGCCCGAGCGCTCCACTTCACCGACTATCTTATCCAGCCGATCAAATTCATCGGGGTGTATGCCGTCGTCGGGGATATCGCTGCCTATCCAGCGCGAACAGAGTATGGCACCGATAGCGCCGATGCAAAAACTTTTCAATTCACGGCTATGCTCATCTGTTGACTCTATGGCATTAAGCATGGCTACGATATCAGCGCTATATTCGAGAACCATCGCGTTATTCCGGATTTCGGCTTTGCTCAAACTGTTTTCATTGCTGTAGTGTCCATGTTCATGAAAAAGTATAAAGACCACTCCGAATGAATAGGCACCGTTGACCATGAGGTCATAAACGTCATTCATCGGGAACTCGCAATGCAACTCCAGCATCTCACGATAAGAAAGATGCCCGTTTTTAAGCCGTGGCAGGAAATTCTCCACCGTAGAGAGTATATGGCCATCATCACTGTTAAGCACATTGCGCATATAGTTGAGCATCGCTTTTTCTTCTTTATTTATGCCGGGCATCGCCGACAGTTCGCCCGAAGAAATGATTTGGCGGAGTTGGTGTTTTTTATCCGGATTCTTAATTTCACATTGTTTGGCAATGATCTCTTTATCAATATGATTTAACGCATAATAGAGCATCAGCCAGAGGATCTGACAGAAAGCGGCCGAAAGTTCGACATGCGGATTGGTATCAGTGGGCACGTCAGAATGTGTATCGGCCAACTCGGCAACATCACCTGAGCGATCATTCCCAAATTGATGTGTGTATTTTACTTCGATATCCATTCCGTTTTTGACGTTGTCATTCACTAGATAGCCGCCATACTTCTTCAGATAATCATCAACGCTGTTGCTGAGGCGCATGATGGGGAGTTGTAATTTTTCGAGCATAAAGATAGGGTAAAAAAAAGGAGCGCCGGGGCGCTCCTTTTATATGGGAGTGGGGTTGGATTATCTTACGTAAACTTTGGTGACTTCGGTGCCCTGACGGCGGATGTAGATGCCGGGGGTGAGGTTGTCGCCGTTGACGCGGATGCCCTGGAGGTTGTAGTATTCAACGGGGGCGTTGGCATTGTCGTTGACGATATCCTCGATACCCTGAACGCCGTTTTCGTCAGCCACATATTTCACTTCGATCTTGGCGATACGTGATGCTGCGGCGGGAACGAATTCAACACTGTTGACGAGCGAATTAGCAGCGGCTGTCCATACTTTACCATTCAATGTGCCATCGGCAGGAGTGATGGCCCAGCTTGTAGCCCAGCTTGCGCTGCCAGTAATCTGTGAGAAAGTAACGGATTCGATGCGGTAGCCATCTTCAATGAGGAATACGGAAATCTCATTGTTTTTGTAAGCACGGATATTGTTGTCGCTTTTTTCACTCCACCATCTCGGATCATTGGTTCCCTCAGAACCCTTATTGACAGTAAGCGCTACAGGACCGTTTGTAAACACGGCATCGGTGAGCACATTAGTTGTAACCTTATCATCGGCCGTGGCGCTAACAGAGCTTTCGGTGAGCGATGCGGCATTGCCGGTCGTGGTGAAATCAAACATTGCGGTTTCCTCACCGGCCACTTTAAGAGTATAGCTTGCGGTAGCGACATCGGAGTCAAGCATGCCTTCTTTTACGGCAATAGCGTTGATCTTGACATTTTCAGAGAAGACGAGAGCGCCGTCGTAAACCTGCGAAGACGTGGTGGGTGTTTCGTTATCAAAAGCAATGTAGATAGTGGCGCCTTCAGTTGCGCAAGTGATAGTGATTTCATCACCGGCATTGAGAGCTGTTCCTGATACAGGATTGAATACGGGAGTTGCGACGGTTTCCATCACTGTGCCGCCTTCGAAACGGATAGGAGTGATCTGCAATGTAGAGTTGTAGCAGCTTACGAAACCATATACGGTGAAACCTTCGCCTTCGGGAACGGTGTTACCGGTAGTTCCGTCGGGAAGAGTGATAGCGTTGGGATAATAGGTAGCATTGCTGAATGTGTTGTAGATCGTGATGCTGCCTGTTTCGTCGGTGGCAGTGTAGTTGTTTGCATCAGCAGCAGCCACGATGTTCACACCGGTGATTTTCACGTAGGTGTTGAGGATATCGTTGCTGAGTTCCTCGATAGCGAGTTCTTGCGGTTCGACAGCTGTGCCGGCAGATTTCTCACCGACAGCCGAGGGAATTATTTCGGGTAGTCCGGCCTGAAGCTTGTATGAACCGGTCATGAAACGGATCTGATCGCCATTCTGCGCAGCGAGATCGGTAACAGCCTGGACATTTCCTGAGTTGTAGGAAAGGATATAGTCTGTGCCATCAGTGAGATAGAGGTTGCGGCCACACTGATAAATGGCTGTAAGCGGAGTGTTGATCTTTGTTGCCTCAGTGTTAGCTACTGCAATAAACTCTGCAATATTCACTACCAAATTGGGCTTAAGAGTCTTTGTTGTAACAGAACTCATTTTGCCACCGGATTCAGCGACAGCTTTTACGGTTGTTATAGCTGAAATAGCGAACGGAGCATCATATTTTGTCGACGACACAGTCGGTTCAGTAACACCGTCAGTGGTATAATAAATGTTAGCTCCATCTTCCTGGCTCAAGCTAACCAAATTGTTTTCGCCAAGCGTGATTATAGGAGCCGCAACAGCATCGGCATCTAATACACCATAGTAGTCAATCTGAAGGAGTCCGACTACACCGTTGTTTGTGGTTTTAGGCATTTCAAATGCCAACTGATAATATTTTCCGGCAACAGGATCAGATACAGTAAAATCGTATGTACAAGTGCTGGTCGGTGTTGCTGATGAACTTGTCTTTGTAAGAGCAAGGAAATCTGTAAAATCAGTAACCGAACCTACTTCTGTAGGATTTGTCATAGAAGCATCATCAGCCATGAGTAGCTTTATAGATGTGATTTTGTCGGTCACACCGGTCTGGAAACGAGCGAGAGTGATGGTTACTTTATTTACCGCTGCGCTAATTGCAAAATCCGTTGTTACTGTTGCGGTATAACCTGCCGCTGCAGCATTTTTGTTACCACAACGAATGTTCTTCCATCCATTATTATTGGAACTGAATCCATAGGTTGACCAGGTTTGAGTATTGTCAGAAGAATTAACAAGAGCCGCTGACACACTGGTAGTGTACTGGTTTGTTTTGTTTACAGTACTTTGATTTTCTTTCGTCGTGGTAATAGACACCACCGGATCCTGCGCGAAGGCAGAAGAGAAAGAGAGTAATGTAGTTAATAGAAGTAAAAGTTTCCTCATAAGAATGTAATTAAGTGGTTTAAGACGATGCAAAGTTACACATTATGCAAAAGAAAAAAGTTTAATTATTGTAACATTTTCAAGACACTTTCATAAAATCGAATCAATAATTATTCAATTTGGCCAAATTTAACAACATTTAACCCATTTGGCATCGCCAAAAGCATAAACCGACGACAAATTGGTTAAATATTGCAAAAGCGAACGAGGCTATTCGCCCGCAAACGTAGCGGAGGCGGCGCGCAGCGATTCGGGCCGGCCGATGTCGAACCAGCGATAGTGCGCCGACGGCATAAAAACCTGTAAATCAGACGTGCGGCAGGCATCGACGTAGAACGGAGTGATCGAAAACACCTCCCCGCTGCGGCTCCCGTAATCGTAGAGCAGCGGGAAGAGCGTCGGACTCACGATGTGGACGCCGCCAAAGGCGAGCGGCACAAGGCCGGTGACGTCACATCCGGCGGGGCGCACTTCGTCCGTGGTCATATTTTTCCAGCCCTGCATCCGTCCGGAAGCATCGAAAAGCAGGCGGCGCGACGACGACCGGTCGGCCACAAGCAATGTTGCGTCGGCGCCCGTGGCTTCGTGGGACGAGATCATAGCCGAGATGGGGAAATCGCTCACTATGTCGGCATTGTGAAGCAGCACCGGCTCGTCGGCGCCGAGCAGCGGCATCGCCTTCAGCAGGCCGCCGCCGGTGTCGAGCAAGAGGTCGCGCTCGTCGCTCACGCGTATATCGACGCCGAAATTGCCGTTGTCGCGCAGAAAACTGATGATCTTGTCAGGGAAATGATGCACATTCACCACCATTTCCGTGATGCCGGCAGCCTTAAGACGCTCAATGACACGCTGCAACGCCGGCTTGCCGCCCACATCCATCAGCGCCTTGGGGAGAGTGTCGGTGAGCGGACGCAGACGCGTGCCCAGACCTGCGGCAAATATCATGGCTTTCATGGGCGGATGCTGCTGACAGGTTGAAACACTTCTTCTATCCCCTGCTCGCGATGCACGAGCCTGACTCGCACGCCATAGCGCTCCGAGAGATGTCGCGCCATGTGCTCGGCACCGTAGACCGACCGATGACGGCCGCCGGTACAGCCGAAGCACACCATCAGATCGGTGAATCCGCGGCGCATGTAGCACTCCACCGAGGGGTCGACGAGCGCGTAGCAATGTTCGAGAAAAGGCTGTATCTCACCCCGTTGCTTAAGGAACTCGATCACGGGGCGGTCGCGGCCGGTGAGCGGTTTATACTGCTCGTAGCGGCCCGGATTGTGCATGCCGCGGCAGTCGAAAACGAATCCGCCGCCGTTGCCGCTCGCATCCTCCGGCATCCCCTTCTTATAAGAAAAGCTCATCACCGTGACCGTGAGGCCGTCGGCATCGCCACGGGCAGCGAAGCGAGGCAGAGAAGTCATCGTGCGAAGCACTTCGGCAAGATAGGGCACGAAGCCGTCGGGCAGGCGTTCGAGCGACTCGCGGAGATTGGCGATAGCCTGCGGTATGGTGGTAAGGAACTGCGCCTTATGCTCTACGA
>OHBU01000329.1_pt1 | contig 20058 bp, 17 predicted proteins | sample 1577421 | NCBI WGS metagenome assembly OHBU01 (sample SAMEA3879550, study PRJEB24766) | human gut metagenome | biome: human-associated habitat; feature: feces | place: USA | collected 1985/1987 | reverse complement strand
CCCCCTGTCGAAGACCATTCCCACCAAACTCTTCAACGCCACGGCGCGCAAGGTCAGTGGCATCCCCAACCTCCACGACTTCAACTGCGGACTGAAGGCCTACCGACAGGAGGTGGTCAAGAACATTGAGGTCTATGGCGAGATGCACCGCTACATCCCCTACCTGGCCAAGGAGGCTGGCTTCGACAAGATCGGCGAGAAGGTGGTCCACCACCAGGCCCGCAAGTTTGGCACGTCGAAGTTTATGGGGCTCAACCGCTTCGTCAACGGCTATCTCGACCTGCTCACGCTCTGGTTTCTCAGCACTTTCGGCAAGAAACCCATGCACGTCTTCGGATTTCTCGGCTCGCTGGTCTTCTTCGTCGGTTTCGTGGCCCTGATGTGGCTCCTGGGTGGCAAGATCTACAATCTCTATATCGGCAACTATGGCGACCTGCTCTCCGACCACGCGTCGTTCTTCATCGCCATCGCCGCCATCCTGCTCGGCACACAGCTCTTCCTGGCCGGCTTCATCGGCGACCTGATCAGCCGGTCCAACCCGCGCCGCAACGACTATCAGATAGAAAAGGAACTCAACTGATCCTCCCTCCGGATGCACTATAAGCGAACTTTTCTCCGCCGCCTCGTGCCAGCAGCCCTGGTGGCGGCTCCGATCCTGCTGATGGCGGCCTGCGCCAGCATCGACTGTGCGATGACCACGGCCGTGGGATGTCGCTACGCCCTGCGCGGCGACACGGTCCACGACACGCTGACCATCCTCGCCGTGAGACCCGGCAGCAGCGACAACGTGCTCGTCAACCGGCTGGTGCAGCCTCAGGCCTTCACGATCCCCATGAGCTATGGCGCCGACCGCGACCAGCTGGTCTTCCAGTTGACCGACACGCTGGGGACGACGCGCACGGACACGGTCACGGTCTTCAAGACCAACGATCCCCATTTCGAGTCGGTGGACTGCCCTGCCCGCTTCTTCCATACGCTCACGGAGGTCACGACCACCCACCACGCCATCGACTCCATTGTCATTGCCCATCCTAACATAGACTACGATGAGAAAGAGAATCTGCTTATCTATTTCCATCCTCGCCGTTAGCCTCCTCGCTCCCTGCCAGGCGGGGGCGCAGCAGGCACGGGATACAGCATCCGCCGACTCTATCCGCCTCTTCGAGGGCGTGAGTGTGGGGGTGGACTTGCTGGGGGCGGGACAGCGCGTCCTGAGCGACTACGGACAGTATGAGGCCTCCTTGCGCCTGAACCTCCGGGGACGCTATTTCCCCGTTGTCGAACTGGGCATTGGCGAGGCCGACGTCGACGACGTGACGACCTCCGTGCGCTACAAGACCCGTGCGCCCTATGGCCGCGTGGGCTGCGACTTCAACCTGCTGCGCAACAAGCACGACCTCTACAGGCTCTATGCTGGCGCGCGACTGGCCTACACCTCCTTCCACTACGACGTGACGACCTCTGCGCCCGTCCCCGACCCCGTCTGGGGCGGAACGGCCTCCTACAGCGCCACGGATGTCGAGGCGAAGGCTTGCTGGGCGGAGGTCTGCGGCGGCATCGACGTGACAATATGGCGCTTCGTCCACATGGGGTGGATGGTGAGATATCGCGCACGGCTGAGCCAAAGCCACGGCACGGTCGGAGAACCTTATTATATTCCGGGATTCGGACGCAATGGCAGCAGCCGAATCGGAGCTACGTTCAACCTTAGTTTTGAGTTATGAAAAAGAAAAAACTGCTTTGGCAACTGCCCTTCCTTGCCTTCCTTATCATCGGCACGGTGGTCATCGTGGGACGACAGAAGTCCGTGCCCTACCAGCACGACGAGGGACGCATCTTTGGCACGACCTATCATATCACCTACCAGAGCGATGACAATCTGAAGAAGGAGATAGAGGAGACACTGAAGGCCGTTGACCAGGAGTTCTCGATGTTCAACCCGCAATCGACCGTCGCCCTCATCAACGAGGGCAAGCGGCCCACGCTCAGTGACGACTTCCTGGAGGTCTATCAACTGGCGCAGCAGGTCAACGAGGAGAGCGACGGCGCCTTCGACATCACCGTGGCTCCGCTGGTCAACGCGTGGGGCTTCGGATTCAAAAACCAGCAGATGCCCAACAACCATCAGATAGACAGCCTCAGAAGACTGGTCGGCATGGAGCACGTCAGCCTGGCTGGGGCGAAGGGAAGTCAGTATGTGCGCTTCCAGCGGCCGCGGATGATGCTCGACTTCAGCGCCATCGCCAAGGGCTACGGCACGGACCGCGTGGCGCGCCTGCTCATGTCCCACGACGTGGCCAACTTTATGGTGGAGATCGGTGGCGAGGTCTATGCGAAGGGCAACAGCGAGAAGCGCCTGCCATGGCGCATCGGCGTGAGCAAGCCCGTGGACGATCCCGACAACGACGCCCAGGAGCTGGAGACGGTGCTCAACGTCACAAACCAGGCCATGGCTACGTCAGGCAACTACCGCAACTTCTACTACAAGGGCGGACGCAAATACGCCCATACCATTGATCCTAAGACGGGACGCCCCGTGCAGCATAGCCTCCTCTCGGCCACGGTGCTGGCTCCTACCTGTGCCGAGGCCGACGCCTACGCCACATCCTTCATGGTCATGGGCCTCGACAAGGCGCGCCAGGTGCTGGAGCGGAAAAAGCAACTGAAGGCTTACTTCATCTATCAGAATGCGCAGGGAGGACTGAGCGTCTGGAAGAGCGAGGGACTCGACGAGCGCAAATAGGCACCCGAGGCCATGACGATCTATGCCAAACTGCTGCGGCTGCCGTTCTTCCAGGGCATTGACCGCGACGAACTGGAGGCCATGGCAAGCAAGATCCGCTTCGACTTCCAGAAGTATGACGAGGGAGCGTGGATAGCGCGGGAGAACGATCGCTGCGCCACGCTCACGCTGGTCATGACGGGCAGTGTGGAGGCTGAGGCCATCAGCGCGGACCACAGTTACAGTCTGCGGGAGCAGATCGACGCGCCTTGTGCCATCGAACCGGAACGGATCTTCGGTCTCCGGCAACACCTGGCGCGAGGCTACCGGGCCACCACTCCTTGCAACGTCCTGCGACTGCAGAAGGACGACGTGCTGCGACTCTGTGCGCAGAGCCTCGTCTTCGAGCTAAACGTCCTCAACACGATCAGCACTTCTGCCCAGCGGGCAGGGTCGGCTTTCTGGCGCACGCCGCCCACGACCATTCCCCGCAAGATCGCCACCTTCGTGGCCCACCGCAGTCTCCGGCCTGCTGGCCCCAAGACGCTCTCCATCCGCTTGACAGACCTGGGATCTGCCATCGGCGAGTCGCGCCTCAATGTCTCGCGATCCCTCCATGTCCTCGAAGCCCAGGGCTTGGTGGCGCTCGCCCGACAGACCATCATCATCCACCGCCTGGAGCAGTTGCTCTCCGTGGAAGACGACGGTCCAGCTCTTTTGGGTTCAGCAGAAAAACGCCATAATAACATAATAACATAATAACATAATAACGTTTAGGTTTTGCAACCGCAACACGGGGCCAATCGCCTGCAGATGATCGGTCGCCTTGCGAATTGGTAGAAATCATGAGAGAGAAAGAAAGACAAAAGGTTGTTTGTGTCGCAATGACATAAACAACCTTTTGAGTTTTAGAACGCTTATAAGACGTTTTTAGAACGCTTGCAAGACGCTTATAGGACGCTTATAAGGCACTTATAGACACTTATAGGACCACTTATAGAACACTTATAGGACGGGGCTGCGTGCGTCGTGAGCCCCCGTCACTTGAGTTTCTTCAGGAAACTGTCGGCCTGGGTGTTGCCCATTGCCTTGGCCTTCTCGATATTGGCTATGCCGTCGGCCTTTTGGTCGAGTTGCGTTTGCGCAATGCCGAGTATCAGGTAGCCATCAGCGTAGTCGGGATTGATCTTGATGCAGTATTTTGCGGCTTCGGCAGCATCCTGCGGACGGTTGACGCGGAGGTAGAGACTGCCCGCCTCGGCATGATACTCCACCTCTTCGGGAGCGAGTCTGCAGGCGGTGAGGATGTCGCCCAGGGCCTGTTGGTAGAGTTTGCCCTGGAGTTCGATCTGCTCCCGCTGGTAGTAGAAGTCGGCACCGAGGCGTCCCTGGTTGAAATACTCGTAGCGCAGCAGGTCAACCATCGCCTTGCGGTATTCGCCCATCTTGGCATATTGCAGGCCACGGGCATAGAAATAGGGTGCAGAAGTGGCGGTGTAGGGTGTGTCGCAGACCTCCACGCTCTTCTCCAGAAGGGCGAGCACTTCGGCGTTGTCAGCACCCAGTTGCTCCTTACACTGCGCCATCTCCAGATAGGTCTCGGGCAGTCGTGGCTCCATCCGGGCGAGGCTCTCGAAGAGGGTGAGGGCGTCGGCATAGTGGGCCTGGGCGTAGATAATCTGTGCCATCAGGTGCTGGTAGATAAACTGTGGGTCGGCGGCATTGGCCTGCTGCACCTCGGAGAGCGCCTTGTCGAGGGTCCATGTGGCCGGAGCGTCGCCCTGGATGGACTGCTGGCCGGTCAGCACGAGATAGATCACGTTGGCATAGTTGAAGTGGGCCTCTCCCTTCTTGCTCGCCTGGGCCACCGACTCTTGGAGCATCCGGTCGGCCTCGGCGTTGTCTCCCTTGCCCAGGGCGAGCATGGTCATGGCGTAGTAGCCATCGGTGAGATGCGGAAACTTGCGGATAAACTCGCGGATGGTGGCGGCATGGTCGGAGGGCTTCTGGGAATTGGAGAGAAGCAGGGCCACCACGGCCTCGCGCTCGCTCTCGGGCAGGGCAATGCGGAGACGGGCGCGGCGCATCACGGGGTTGTTTTGGGAGAGTCCCGTCACCACGAAGTCGCGCGCATAGGCGGCGTCCGTGGCACTCTGCTGCTTACCCGACTGGGAGAAGAGGCCGATCAGCTCGCCCTTGAGATTGACGACGGCTGCGCCATTGAGTTTCTCGGAGGCTCCGCCGACGTAGAGCTGATAATAGTTGTAGGAGGTGTTGAAGTGGTCGGCGACCTTCACCTTGCCCTTGACGGGGGCGCCCAGTTGCTTGGGAGGCACTACCCAGACTTCTTCGCCGGCAGCGGCCTTGCCCAGGGAAAGGGGCTGCACCTTGGCGGCGGAGACGCTAAACTTCGTCAAGTCGTAAATATCGTCGGCTCCCAAAAGCGCCTGGAAAGCACAGGCCGCCCCGCTATAGTCCTTCACGCCTACGGAGTCGGTGCCCTCGAAGGGTTTCCAGGCCGAAACGGCCACGCCATCGGATCCAATGAAGACGGCGGGGACCACGTCTCGCTGCGTGCCATCGGCGGTGTAGGTGGTGAGGGTCAACGTGCTGTTGACTACATTCTTTACAGCTGCTGGCTGCGCCATGGCCATGGAGGCCCAGAGCAGGAGGCAGCCTATCAAACTATTCTTTCTCATCAGTTTTTGTTCTTTCTTTTTCTTATTTCCTATCTGCGCATTTCGCCCCTCCGCAAGGAGGACAGAGACTACGGCAGCATCATCTTCTACGCAATTTATTTATATTATGGAACGCATGAACATATATCTTTAGCGCGTCATTAGCACGTGGACACGAACAATGTTTGAACATCATATTAACGCGTGAGCATCATATTAACGCGTGAGCATCACATCAATGTGTGGACGCGATCAATGTGTGGACAAAAGAGCCCTGGCGTTCTCCAGCGCAGCCTCGGTGACGTTCTCGCCCGAGAGCATCATGGCGATCTCCCCTACCCGCTCGTCGGCCGAGAGTTGCCTCATGTGGCTCTCCGTGCCTTCGGGCGTGTCGGTCTTCTCCACTTTGTAGTGATGGAGACCTCGTGAGGCAATCTGCGGCAGGTGGGTGATGGAGATCACCTGGCGTCCTCCTGCCCCCATCTCTTCCATGATCATGGCCATCTTCTCGGCTATCTTGCCCGAAACGCCGGTGTCGATCTCGTCGAAGATGATGGTGGGCAACTTGATTGTGCCGCTGATCATTGCCTTGAGCGAGAGCATCACGCGCGCGATCTCGCCACCCGAAGCCACTTGGGAGACGGGCTGCAATGGCGTGCCACGGTTGGCGGAGAAGAGGAAGACGACATGGTCGGCGCCACTGGCAGAGAGCGGAGCCGGCTTGACCTCCACCTCGAAGCGTACGTTGGGAATGCCCAGCGGAACGAGGCGTGCGTGCATCTCGGCCTCCACCTTGCGAGCCGAGGCCGTGCGCGATAGCGTAAGCTGCTGAGCCTTCTCCCGGCATAGCTTCTCCTGCTCGGCCACCTCCTGGCGCAGGAGGGCCAAGTCGCCGTCGGCATTCTCGATAGACTCCAGCTGCTGCTGGATCGAGGCCTGCAACTGAAGGAGCTCGGCCACGGTGCTGACACGATACTTCTGCTGCAAGGAGTAGATCTGATCGAGGCGCGCGATGATGGCATCCTGGCGTGAGGGGTCGAAGTCGATGGACTCCATGTCGGCTGCCACCTCGTGGGCGATATCGTCGAGTTCGATGTGTACGGAGTCGAGGCGGTTGGCGAGTTCCTGCGTCTTCGGATAGACGCTGGCGATGGACTGCAACTGCTGTGCGGCCATGCGGACCTGCATCACGGCGCCCCGGTCGTCGCCGGAGAGAAGGTTGTCGGCCGTATAGATGGCTGTCTTGATGTCGCCAGCATGGTTGAGCGTCTCCCCTTCCTGCTCCAGTTGCTCTTGCTCTCCCTCCACCAACTGGGCGGCGGAGAGCTCGTTGTATTGAAACTGGAGGAAATCGCGGTTCTGCTCGCTCGCCTCGATCTGCTTCTCAAGACTGCGCAACCGCTGCTCGGCCTCGCGATAGCGGGTGAAAGCCTCGGAGAAGGCTGCCCGATCCTGGCCGTTGTCGGCGATGATATCGACGACGTTCAACTGGAAGTCGTCCTTCTGGAGAAGCAGGTTCTGATGCTGCGAGTGGATATCGATGAGCTGTTCGCCCAACTGGCGCATCAACTGCTGCGAAACGGGCATGTCGTTGATGAAGGAGCGCGACTTGCCCGTGCTGGTCAGTTCGCGGCGGATGATGGTGTCGTCGGGGTCGAAGTCGAGGTCGTTTTCCTCGAAGAACGGCGCAAAGTCGTAGCGGCTGAGGTCGAAATGAGCCTCTATCGTACACTTCACCGTCCGCCCGTCGTCGCCCTGCGGACGCTTGACCAGTTTGCTGTCGGCCCGGTTGCCCAGCAAGAGGCCAATGGCCCCGAGGATAATGGACTTGCCCGCTCCCGTCTCGCCCGTGATGACGGAGAAGCCAGGGTGGAAGTCGATGTCCAGCTGGTCAATCAGCGTGAAATTCTTGATATATAAATGTTTCAGCATTGCTTATGGATAAATCATTGTACGGAGAGGGGCAACCCAAGCAGCCCCACAAGTGGGCTTACTGCTTGATCTTTGCCCATGTCGCATCCTACTGCTTGTCTTCTCCCATGTCGCATTCTACTGCTTGATCTTCTCCCATGTCGCATTCTGCGACGCGTTGATGGCAAACAAAATCTCATAGACCGACTCCTTCTCCTTCTGCGTGCCCTTGCCCTTATAGATATTGGCCAGCTCGTCCTTCTTGTAGTCCGTCCAGATCTGTGGCAGCAGACTCATCGGCTTGTCCTCGTGAGCCTTCTTGAGATTGGTTTCGAGGGCAGTAGTGACATTGGTGCGGCCTCGCTCCACGTTGTTGGACATCTCGTCGAGTCCCAGCCGATAGTAGTCATACTGCAGCTGCCGGAAGGGCTTGAGACCGCCATCGAGGTAGTCGTTGATGATGGCAAAGCGGTTGCGGTCGCTGTCAAAAGCCTTCCAGCCCGTGAAATTGAGGTTCTGCGCGTTGTTGGCCAGGTTCAGGCAGCGCTGGAGCACGTCCTCGCCCCCCATCGGCGAGAAGGAGTCGAGGTCCATGCCGATGATGAGGTAGGCGTAGTAGGCCATGAGGGCCGTGAGCTGGTTGTCAACCGTCTCCTCGTTGAACTCGATCTGGTCAAACTGCGCAAACTCGAAGTTGAAGTCGTTGTCCTGGGTGTTGAAGAGCGTCGAACTGTAGGAAGCCCCATAGACGGGACGGTTGGCCTGGATGAGGGCCGAACAGGTGAAGAGGTTGGAGGACTGGTCATACTTCTTCACGGTGATGTTGAAGTTGCAGACGATCCGCTCGTTGCGCTGAAACTGGAGGTTGGTCCATTGCTTCTCGTTGACAAACTGCTCCAGCGTCTGCTGGAGGTTCTCGAAGATGGAGGCGTCCGTACCCTGCACCTGGTTGTGGTTGATGGTGATCTTCGCCTGGAGTTCCTGGGCGTGGACTGGCGTCGGCCTCAGTACGAGGGAGAGGCCGAGGAAGCAGACCGTTGCCAATATGATTCTTTTCATGATCCTTTTCTTATCTGAGGGTTGTCGTGTCGGCGAGAAGCCCCTGGAGCACGTCGATGATGTCGGAGGCCACCTCCTGCTTGCTCTTCTTCGGATAGGACCGGACGCCCTCGCGTGTGACGACGGCTATTTGGTTGTCGTCCGCGTTGAACGTCGTCCCGGGAATGCGCGTGGAGTTGAGCACGACAAAGTCGGCGTTCTTGCGCTCCAACTTGCCGCGTGCGTTGGCCTCCTCGTCGTTGGTTTCGAGGGCAAAGCAGACGAGGCGCTGGCCCGGACGCTTGCGCTGGCCCAATGTCTTGGCTATGTCGTGGGTCGGACGCAAGCGCAGGACGAGGTCGTCGGCCTCCCGCTTGATCTTGCTCTCCGCCTTCTGTTCCGGCGTGAAGTCGGCCACGGCCGCACTGAGGATGGCTGCGTCTGCCGTGTCAAAGGCTGGCAGGCAGGCCTCATACATCTCCTGCGCGCTCTCGACATTGACCCTTCGGATGGCCGCATCGCATTGCAGGGCCGTCGGACCCGCCACCAGGGTGACTTCGGCGCCACGCCTTCTGCACTCCTCGGCGATGGAGAATCCCATCTTGCCGCTGGAGAAATTGCCGATGAAGCGCACGGGGTCGATCCGCTCGTAGGTAGGACCCGCCGTGATCAGGATGTGCTTGCCCGCCAAGGGAAGCATTTTTTCCTTCTGTGCCCCCTCCTGAGTCATTTTCTCCTGGTCCTGTGCCCCCTTCTGCGTCGTTTTCTCCTGGTCCAGGGTATCCTCCTGCGTCATTTCCTCCTGGCCCTGCGCGCCCTCCTGCGTCATATCCTTCAAAGGATCCGCAAAGAAGTGCTCCAGTTCCTCCACAATCAGATCGGGCTCCTGCATACGGCCCTTGCCCTCCAGGCCTGAGGCCAGGAAACCACTCGTGGGTTCGACAAAGCGATTGCCGTAGCCCTTGAGCGTATTGATGTTGGCCTGCGTGGATGGGTGCTGATACATATCCAAGTCCATGGCAGGGGCGATGAAAACGGGTGCCTTCATCGACAGATAGGTCGTCACAAGCATGTTGTCGGCCACCCCATGAGCCATCTTGCCCAGCGAACTGGCGGTGCAGGGGGCGATCAGCATGGCGTCGGCCCAAAGGCCCAGATCGACATGAGAGTGCCAGGTGCCGTCGCGCTGGGAGAAGAAGTCGCTGATGACGGGATGGCGACTGAGGGCCGAAAGCGTGATGGGCGTGATAAACTCCTTGCCAGCAGGCGTGATGACCACTTGCACCTCCGCCCCTCTCTTGACGAGGGCACGGATGATGAGGCACGACTTGTAGGCGGCGATGCTGCCCGTGATGCCTAGGACGATATGCTTACCCGACAGGGGCGATGGGCCCGCGGCAGGATGGGTCGGGGATGGATGTTGAGGATTTGCCAATTTTGAGCAGGTATGTTTAGATTGAACTTCTATTGAACCTTATACTGAACCTTGTGTTGAGTCTTGATACAGAACCTTGTGTTGAACCTTCAGCTGAGACAGACAGGACGAAGTGGTTGACACGCAGCCACTTCCACCCTATTCTCTCTACTTATTTTTGTAAGCCTCGCGCAGACGAATGCGGTTGACCACGTTCTTCGTATCGTAGGTGAAGTCGCGGGAGAGCATCCAGGAGATGAAGCCCGGATCGTTGCGCACCACGTCGGCGACGGCTTCGCCACGATGCTGGCCGAAGTTGAACACCTCGCGTCGGCAAACCTTGCCCTCGGCGTCGGTAAACTCCTTCCAGATGATGCGGCCAGCAAAATCTACATTGTCGTTCATCTTCGAAAACTCGGCCAGTTCCTTGATGTCGTTGTTGAGCACACGGTCGGCCTCGTCCTGCACCCCGGGAGCATACATGTCCAGCTGGCCCTTGAGCACACGAAGCGTGGCCTCGGCGTCCTGGTCGGCACGATGCGACTGGAAGTCGTCCTCCATCTTGTGGCCCGTGTAGAACTTGTAGGCTGCTGCGAGATTGCGGCGCTCCATCTTGTGGAAGATATTCTGCGCATCTACGAGCAGGCTTTCGGAGAAATCGAAAGGCACCTGGGCGCGAGAAAACTCCTCGGAGAGCATTGGCACGTCAAACTTATTGGAGTTGAAACCACAAAAGTCGCAGCCACGGAAAGTCTCGGCCAGTCGCGGGGCCAGTTCCTTGAACGTGGGTGCCCCCTCGACATCTGACTGAGTGATGTGTGTGAGCACCTGCACCTCCTGCGGTATCGGCTTCTGCGGGTTGACGAAGAGGTTTTCCCGGTCCTCCTTGCCGTCGGGGAAGACTTTGATATAAGAGATCTGAATGATGCGGTCGTTGACCAGGTCCAGGCCCGTCGTCTCCAGGTCGAAGACGATGAGCGGACGCTTGAGGTTGAGTTCCATTCTTTTTTCTGTGTTATATTCCAATCAGACGGGCCATCGCCCGACGGAGTCCGCCTCTTGGCGTCCCGACAGGCCATGGCCGTCAGCGTGTGGTTCTATACTTTTCGTAATCTGATCGTCTGTGCTTGCTTGCAAACTAATCGTCCGTACTTGCTTGCAAACTAATCGTTGAGCAGCATCGGCATGATCAGCATCAGCACCTCCTGGTTCTCCGGCTGATCGACGGGGATGATGATACCGGGGCGTGAGGGGTCTGCCAGCTGGATGGTGATGTCGCCACTCTCCAGGTTGTTGACCACCTCCAGCATGCTCGATCCCTTGAAACCGATGGAGATGGGCGTACCACTATAGGAGCAGACCACGTTCTCCACGGCATTGGTGGCGAAGTCGATGTCCTCGGCACGCAGCTCCAGGTTGCCATTCTCGAAGTGGAAGCAGACCAGCTGCGAGGAGTTGCTGGAGAACGGGAGCACGCGGCGGATTGCGCCGACGAAGCTCTTGCGGTCGATGGTGACCACGTTGGGATTGGTCTGCGGGATGACGCCGTTGTAGTTGGGGTAGCGTCCCTCGATGAGGCGGCAAGCCAGGTAGCCCTCGGCAAAGCGGATGGTGGCCTGCTTGCTGTCGAACTCGATGGTGACTTCGCCCTCCGTCTGCGGCAGGACGCCCTTGAGGAGCGTGGCCGGCTTCCTGGGGAGGATGAAGGAGGCAGGCGTCTCAGACTGGAGGGAGAGGATGTTGTTGCGCACGAGCTTGTGGCCGTCGGTGGCCACGATCGAGAGGCAGTCGGGCTTCAGGTCGAAGTAGATGCCGTTCATCACGGGGCGAAGCTCATCCTGCGCCGCAGCGAAAAGAGATCGGCTGATGGCGCTGGAGAGCACCTGGGCGTCGAGGGCAAACTTCGAGGCGTCCTCGCCCATCTCCTGCTCGCGCGGATACTCCTCGGCACTCTGCACGGGGAAGTGGTACGAGCCGTTCTGATAGGTGAGATAGATGACGTGCTCGTCGAGGTTGACATTGAGCGTGAGCGGCTGCTCGGGCAGCTCCTTGACCGCGTCGAGGATGGTTTGGCTCTGCACGGCAAACTCGCCATCGCCGTCATGCTCCGACAGTTCGATTGTCGTCTTCATCACGTTCTCACTGTCGGAGGCGGTGATGGTCAGCACATTGTCCTTCACCTGGAAGAGGAAGCAACTGAGGATGGGCAACGAGTTCTTATTGTTGATGACTCTCGAGAGGGAGAGCAGGCGGCTGCTGAGCGCCGAGCTGGAAAGGCTAAATCTCATGGGTACTATATTCTTTTATTTGTTTATTCTTATTCCTAACCGATTATGCGTCCCGCTCGACGGAGCGCCGAGAAGCGGGCGAAAACCAAGCACAAAAATACGAAAATATACCCGCTCTGGCAAAAATTGGGGCTAAAAGTTTCTCAATTCGCCCTAAAATTCGTAATTTTGCTCACCCGATAACGAGGGAAGGTCTTTTTCACCTTGGAAATCATATCCACGCATATCAGAAAATATTTACAACTATATATCAGACATGGAATTATCAGGTAGAATTATTGCAGTACTCCCCGAGCGCAGCGGAACGTCAGCTCGCGGGGAATGGAAGGCACAGTCTTTTGTCATAGAGACGCATGACCAATATCCTCGCAAGATGGTCTTCGACGTGTTTGGCGCAGAGCGCTTGCAGCGTTTCAATATCAAGTCAGGCGACGAAGTGACGGTCTTCTTCGATATTGACGCCCACGAATACCAGGGCCGTTGGTTCAACAACATCCGCGCATTCGATGTGCGCCAGTTGGATGCTGCCGCTGGAGCTGCTGCTGGCCAGGCTGCCGCTGCTGACCCACAGACGACACAGGCCGCACCGGCTCCGTTCCCTCCCGCTCAACCCGATGCTGCCGGAGAATCGACCGACGACCTGCCCTTCTAAGCATCTTCTGTAGAGAATGTAGAGAATACCCTACGCGCTATTCGCGCAGGAGAAAACATGCTCATGACGAGCATACTACAAAAACGGGAGCGACCCTCTGAGGCCGCTCCCGTTTTTTGCAAGACCGATGCTATCGCAGATCGATAATCTCCGCTCCGGGACACATCCGCTTGTTGAAGCGGAAGGTGGCGTCGCTTTGGTTCTTGGCCTGGAAGCGGGAGAGCGTGATGGTGGTCCATCGCCCACCCTGTAGATACTGCACCTTGCTGGGCACGTAGTTGCTGCCCACCGTGACGACGATGGTCTTCATGGCGCGTGCGCGGTTGGTGGCTTTCATCGTCACCACATAGCCCCGGCCTGCCCGCTTCATACTCAGGTTGTAGCCCGACTTATAGACGGAGAGAAACTGATAGGGATTCATCTGCGCCTGCTGCGCCTCGGTGGGGGTGCTGATGTTGACTTCGCCCGTCGATTTCAGATAGCTCCACTGGGTGCGTCCGTCGTACCACACCTTGCCTTGGGCGGTGGAGGCGTAGAATTTGCGACCCTTGATGGCGATGGTGCCCGAGAAGGATCGGCCCTTGCCAGCGCTGAGGCTAAACTGTGCCTTTCGCGCCTGGGCGGCGGACTGGGCGTGGACGGCTACCGCCACGACTAATAAAAACAAAGTGATAAGTTTTCTCATTGTTTTATTATTTTATAGTTATACTATCCCTTGATGCAAGACAGGATCCTACTCAGCGAGTTTTCGTCGCCGATGAGCACCTCGCGTGGCTTGGCACCCCTGGCCTCGCCGACGATGCCCGCCTTCTGTAGCTTGTCCATCAAGCGTCCCGCGCGGTTGTAGCCGACGCCAAACTCGCGTTGTATCTTGCTCGTGGATCCCTGCTGGTTGATGACCACATAGCGTGCCACCTCCTCAAAGAGCGGGTCGAGGTTGTCGGTGTCGAATCCGCCCCCGATGCCCGGCGCATCCTCGGCTGCCGGCTCGGGGATGAGCAGCGGCGTGACGGGGCCGGGCTGGTCGGCGATGAAGCGGCACACCTTGACCACCTCGGGCGTATCGACAAAGGCACACTGCACGCGGACGGGCTCGCCACCATTGAGGTAGAGCATGTCGCCGCGCCCCACCAGCTGCTGGGCTCCCGAGCGGTCGAGGATGATGCGTGAGTCCATCATGGATCCGACGCGGAAGGCGATGCGGCCCGGGAAGTTGGCCTTGATATTGCCCGTGATGATACTCGTCGTCGGGCGCTGGGTGGCGATGATCATGTGGATGCCCACGGCACGCGCCAGCTGGGCGATGCGGGTGATGGGGAGCTCTATCTCCTTGCCCGCCGTGAGCATGAGGTCGCCAAACTCGTCGATCACGACCACGATATAGGGCATGTACTCATGGCCCTCCTCGGGATTGAGGTGGTGGTTGAGAAACTTCCTGTTGTACTCCTTGATGTTGCGCGCACCGGCAGCCTTGAGCCTGTCGTAGCGCTCGTCCATGAGCACACAGAGGCCCTTGAGCGTATTGACCACCTTCTGTACGTCGGTGATGATGGGCTCCTCCTCGTTTTCCTCCACGGCCGCCATGAATCGGTTGGCGATGGGGCTGTAGATACTAAACTCCACCTTCTTCGGATCGACGAGCACGATCTTGAGCTCGTTGGGGTGCTTCTTGTAGAGGAGCGAGGTGATGATGGCGTTGAGGCCCACCGACTTACCCTGTCCCGTGGCACCCGCCACGAGCAGGTGGGGAATCTTGGCCAGGTCAACCATGAAGACCTCGTTGGAGATGGTCTTGCCCAGGGCGACGGGAAGTTCCATGTCGGTCTCCTGGAATTTCTTGGAGTTGAGGATGCTATACATCGAGACGACGCTCGGCGTGGTGTTGGGCACCTCGATGCCGATCGTGCCCTTGCCGGGGATGGGGGCGATGATACGGATGCCGATGGCAGCCAGGCTGAGGGCGATGTCGTTCTCCAGGTTCTTGATCTTGGCGATGCGCACGCCTTTGGCCGGCGTGATCTCGTAGAGCGTGATGGTCGGGCCGACGGTGGCGCGGATGGAACTGATCTGCACGCCGAAGTCATCGAGCACCTTGATGATGCGGTTTTTGTTGGCCTCCAGCTCCTCCTTGGTGGCAAAGCTCGGGCGGGCGTCGCTGTCATACTCCTTGAGCAGGCCGAGCGTGGGAAACTTCCACGACACGAAGGGCTCGCGGGGGTTGATGGGCGTAGAGAGGTCTGCCGTGCTGGCCACGGTCGTCCCGCTGGCCTTCTCGTCGCCCTTGGCCATCTCGACGCGCATGCTCACCTCCTTCTCGCCGGCAGCTTTTTCCTCCTCCTTCGTCTCAGGAACGTGGGAGGGATTCAGCGGCTGCTCGTCGGTGTCCTTGCCAGGCAGGTCGTCGTCCAGAAACTCCACCGTTTGCGTCTGCGGGTCGTCAAAGACTTGCGGGTCCTCGCTCTCGGCGGGACTGACAACAGGATTCTCTGCCGTGTCGTCCTCCCGCGCGTACTGGTCGTGGTGGCGGTTTTCCTCGACCGTAAACTTCACCTTGCGCGAGAGATAGTCTATGGGGTTGAGCATCTTGCGAATGACGTTGATGGTCTCCGTGGTGACGTAGGTCATAAACGAGATGGCCACGACCAGGAGGATGGCGACAAGGCCCGGCGCGCCCACCACGTTCTCCAGCCATTGGCAGACGTATGCGCCATGGTCGCCGCCCGGATTGAACACCTCCTCGCCCATCAGGGGGGAGAGAAACTTGGCGAAGGTGACGCTGCCCCACGCCATGATGATCGCCATGCCGAAGAACCATTTCAGGAGGTTCAACCGCGGGAAGGCGCCCATCATCCGCAGGCTGCAAAGCAGCAGGAAGGCGGGGATCAAAAAGGCAGGGATGCCGAAGCAGCGCCCTATAAGATAATAGGAGGTCAGCGCGCCCAGACTGCCGCAGTAGTTGGCAAACTCACGATTGCGGTTCAACAACTCCCCTGGACGCAGGCTTACGAGGATGCTCTGGTCGATGGCACCCGTCTTGAAGTAGCTGACCATGGAGATGATCGCCACCAGGGCCAAGGCGGCCAGGGTCAGTCCCAGCACGAAGTTGGTCGTCTCGTTGAGTATCTTGTTGCATCCGATTGCGTCCCAGAAAGTCTTAGACTTAGTGGCGGTTTTCTTTTTAGCCATATTGTCGTTTATTCTTATAGTGACGGGGCGGCCTCTCTCGGTGGAGAGGGGCTTCCCGCGCTTATGTGCTTGATTATTTGGGAAATGCGTGGCCCGAAAGCCCCCACTTCCCCGTTTATTTCTGCAAAAGTAAGAAAAAAGGAGGATAATTCGGCCATAGATTTGAAACTTTTTTCCTAATTTTGCACGGTCTAATAAGAATCAATGAAGAGAATCATATACAGCAAGTTTGACAAGTCTGCCATTTCTGAGCTTCCGCGCGTGACGTTTCCTGGCGAAATCGTCACGGTCACGAGCGAGGAGGAGGCGGAGAAAGCGGTAGAGGAACTTCTCCACCAGCCCATCCTGGGCGTCGATACGGAGACGCGCCCCGTCTTCCACAAAGGACAGCACCACTTGGTCGCCCTGCTCCAGGTGAGCGGGCGGGACAAGTGCTACCTCTTCCGTCTCAACAAGATGGGCGTGCCCTCGTGTATCATCCATCTCTTGGAGGACACGACCGTGCCGAAGATCGGCCTTTCCCTGGGCGACGACATGAATATGCTCCACCATCGCGTCAAGTTTTCCCCCGGCCGCTTTATTGATCTGCAGAAGATGGTGAGCGACTTCGGCATCAAGGACCTCAGCCTCCAGAAGCTCTACGCCAACATCTTCCACGAGCGCATCTCCAAGCGCGAGCAGCTTTCCAACTGGGAGAGCGACCAGCTCAACCCCAAGCAGCAGCTCTACGCCGCCACCGATGCCTGGACCTGCATCAACCTCTATGAGACGTTGACCGAGCTTCGGCAGACGGGCGATTATGAACTTGTAAAAACAGACGAAGAAGATCAGCATGTATAAGTCGGTATATTTGAAGAAAGGCAAGGAGGAGTCGCTGCGCCGTTTCCATCCTTGGGTGTTTAGTGGTGCCATTGCCCGCATGGACGACGGGCTCGAAGAGGGCGACGTGGTGCGCGTGATAGGCTTCGACGGCAGTTTCCTCGGCGTGGGCCACGTCCAGGTGGGATCCATTGCCGTCCGCATCCTCTCGTTCCACGATGTGGCCATCGACGACGACTTCTGGCAGAGCCGCCTCGCCGCGGCCTGGCAGGTGCGCCAGTCCATCGGCATCTATCGCACGGAGGAGGCTTCCTTCGGTGGCGAACATTTCAGCCAGGGCGTCAACACGACCTACCGCCTCGTACACGGCGAGGGCGACAACCTCCCCGGACTGGTCATCGACTGCTATGGCAAGACAGCCGTCATGCAGGCCCACAGCGTCGGTATGCACGTCAGCCGCATGGCCATTGCCAAGGCGCTGAAGGAAGTGATGGGCGACCGCCTGGAGCATGTCTATTACAAGAGCGAGACCACCCTGCCCTTCAAGGCCAACCTTGGCCAGGAGAACGAGTTTATCCTGGGCGGCCCCACCGACGAGGACCTGACCACGGAGAACGGGCTTCGCTTCCATGTCGATTGGCTTCGCGGACAGAAGACCGGCTTCTTCGTCGATCAGCGAGAGAACCGCGCGCTCCTGGAGCATTATGCCAAGGGCAGGACGGTGCTCAACATGTTTTGCTACACGGGCGGCTTCTCCGTCTATGCGATGCGGGGCGGAGCCAGCCAGGTCCACTCCGTCGATAGCTCGGCCAAGGCCGTGGAGCTCACCAACGCCAACGTGGCGCTCAATTTTCCGCCCGAGGACCATCGCCATGAGGCTTTCTGCGAGGACGCGTTCAAGTATCTCGACAGCCACGACGACAAGTACGACCTGATCATCCTCGACCCGCCCGCCTTCGCCAAGCACCGTGGCGCACTGCGCAACGCCCTCAAGGGCTATACGCGCCTCAACGTCAAGGGATTTCAGCGTATCCGCAAGGGTGGCATCCTCTTCACCTTCAGTTGCTCGCAGGTGGTCAGCAAGGAGCATTTCCGCCAGGCGGTGTTCACGGCGGCAGCCCAGGCAGGACGCAAGGTGCGCATCCTCCACCAGCTGCACCAGCCCGCCGACCACCCCATCAACATCTACCATCCCGAGGGCGAATATCTCAAGGGCCTCGTCCTCTACGTGGAGTAAGGACTGGTCCCTTTGAAACCAAGACACTTGTTTGAAGCCAAGACACTTGTTTTTGAAGCAAAAAGACGCTGGTTGAAGCAATAAAAAACGCTGGTTGAAGCAATGAAAGCCACTGATTTGAAGACGCTTGTCGCCCATTATATCGAAGAACGCCGACTGCTGGACAAGTCGCGCCTGCAGCTCGTCGCCCTGTCGGGTGGTGCTGACAGCGTAGCCCTGCTGATGCTGCTGCGCGACCTGGGCTACCGCCTGGAGGCCGTCCACTGCAACTTCCAGCTGCGTGGCGACGAGGCCGACCGCGACGAGGACTTCTGCCAGTCGTTGTGCGACGAGTTGGCCATCCCGCTCCACCGTGCCCACTTCGACACGCGCGCCTACGCCCAGCTGCATGGCATCAGTATCGAAATGGCGGCACGCCAGCTCCGCTACGCCTACTTTCGCCAGCTCCGGGAGGCTATCGGGGCCGAGGCCATCTGTGTGGCCCATCATCGCGACGACTCCGTGGAGACCATCCTCCTCAACCTCATCAGGGGGACGGGCATCCATGGGCTGACGGGCATGAAACCGCGCCAGGGCGACGTGGTGCGCCCGCTGTTGTGCGTCAGCCGCGCCGACCTCGTCAGCTACCTCGACGGTCTCGGACGGTCCTACGTCACGGACAGCTCCAACCTCGTGGCCGACGTCAAGCGCAACAAGGTCCGCCTGCAGATCCTCCCTATGATCGAGGCCATCAATCCCTCCTTTCGCGACACGGTCCTGACGATGGCTGCGGAGCTGGAGGGCATAGAGCAGGTTGTCGATACCCAACTGGCCCACTACGCCGAGGCAACCGAACTTTCCATCGAGGCGATCCAGCAGGAGCCTTCTGCCGAACTGGCCCTCTACTACTTCCTCCAGCCCCGCCATTTCAATCCGTCGCAGATCCGACAGATCGCCGACCGTCTCGCAGCCTCCAGCGGCAGCCGGTGGATCTCTCCCACCCACGAGTTGCTCTCCGACCGTGGACGCCTGACGATCCATCCCCTCGAAGCCGATGCGCCGCGCCCGATGCGCATTCCCGAAACGGGACGCTACTCCTACGCCAACGAGGACGATCAGGCTCTCGCGGGCCGAGAGGGACGACCGCTTCGTTCTTCCCACCTCGCCCGAGACCGTAGCGCTGGACGCAGACAAGGTGAGGTTTCCCTTGATCATACGCCGCACGCAACCGGGCGACCGCTTCGTCCCGCTCGGCATGAAGGGCGGCAAACTGGTCAGCGACTTCCTTACCGACCAGAAGAAGAGCGTGTGGGAGAAGCGCCATCAGGTCGTGGTCTGCGACGCGGAAAACCAGATACTATGGATCGTCGGCAACAGGATCGACCACCGGGTGCGCATCACCGACTCCACCCGTCGCATCCTCCTGATAGAAAAACTCAGTTGAAAAGCAAAACCAAGGATATGGACAAGCAATCTCTCTATACATTGATGGAAGACCACGGCATCCGGCCCACGGCCAACCGTGTGCTGATCGCCAGCGCGCTCTTGAAGGGCGACGGACCCAAGACGATGAAGGAACTGGAGACCGCCCTCTTGTCTATCGACAAGTCGGTCATCTCGCGCACGATGGCCCTGTTTCGCTCCCACCACCTCGTCCATGTCATCGAGGGAGGAACGGGCGTGGCGAGCTACGAACTCTGTCTGAGCCACGACGACGACCACGACGAGGACGTCCACGTCCACTTCTTCTGCGAGCAATGTCTCCGCACCATCTGCCTGAACCACGTCCCCACCCCGTCCGTGGCCGTTCCCGAAGGCTTCCTCACCCGTTCCGAATCCCATTTGGTCAGGGGCATCTGTCCCAATTGTGCCCGAAAGATGGGCCTCACACGATAGAATGGTGCCATCCAAGACTCCCCCTCCAAGATTCCCATCTTAGCGGGGGAGCAATTAACTAGCTTAAAATCCCATTTTCTAAAACAATTCTGTATTTCTGCTTGCTACACGGCAGCCATGCAGCTCGTCACGCCGAGGGCCGTGGCTATGGCCGTGAGGATCGAGATGGCGGTCTGAATGACAAAGCGCCATACCTGTCTTTTCTTTTCATCCATGATTTTTCTTTTCGTTTAAGGGT
>OHBU01000303.1_pt1 | contig 21070 bp, 16 predicted proteins | sample 1577421 | NCBI WGS metagenome assembly OHBU01 (sample SAMEA3879550, study PRJEB24766) | human gut metagenome | biome: human-associated habitat; feature: feces | place: USA | collected 1985/1987 | reverse complement strand
GTGCGGCCGCAAAGATGATGCAGAGGATGCCGATGATGGCTGAGCGGAGAATGCCGGGGGATGCCTGTAGGATGGTACGGACTGTCGTTTTCATGCGGCAAAATTACAAAACACGTTGTCAATGAACCAAAAGCGGAAGCATTTGTTATAAAATCGTAACACACTTTAATATCACGCACATCATCATTAATACTCCTCGGCCATGACACGCAACACATATGTTTTCATTTCACTTCTGGTGCTCATAGCAACGATGGGCGCATGTTCTTCGACCCCTTTTGACGAACTGCCCACGCCCATCTCCTCAATGATTTCGGAATATTTCCCTTTCGGTGAGATAGAGAGCTATACTATTGATGAAGAGAGCGGCAACTCGACGGTGCAGATCAAGAAGGGGGCGCGGCTGAGCTTCGACTCCGACTATCGGTGGATCGACGTTGACGGCCGCGGACAGACGCTGCCGCAGCAGTTTCTTTACGATCAGCTCTCGCCGACGCTGTATGACTATATCGAATCGATTGAGCATCAGACAAAAGTCTACCGTGTGAGGCGAACGGCCGCCACGGTGTTGGTCAATTTCAGCGATTCTGATCTTGAATACGACATAGTGACGCAGACAATCACCTATCCTGCAGCGCACTATTGATGTCGCCGCAGCGGGAGAAGCGCATCGATGATTTCAACAGCGGAAAGTCGAGGCGCAAGATCGCGTCCTGCTCCATTGTTGCGCTGGCCTCGCTCTGAATCACGTTCATCGTGGCATCGTACCACACGAGATCGTAGTGATTGCGGAACATCGTTGGCCGGAGATGTCCCTTGCGCATGCCGGTGTTCCACTGCGAGGCGCCCGTGGTCGCACCGTCAAGATATATGATGTCGAATCCGCCGTTGTTGTCGTCGACAATGGCAATGTTGTATTCGCCGCCGAGACGGCAGTAGCGTTGGTCGTTGTCGCGGTCGAGATATGTCCAGATTCCCTGCGGGGCGTTGCGGTCAGGCTCTGAAAGAGTTTCCAGCAGCGAATCGGCAGTCCATGGGGTGGCCAGCAACGCCGAGTAGTCGGCCACCGTTTCAGTGACGATGAGATCTACCGAGGCCCTGCCGCGGGATATTACGGCGAAACTGCCTGATGCTGAGGATGGCACGGAACTGATAGTTTTCAGATCTTTGTCGCCGGCGAGCACAGTGGCTTCGCCTGAGCGGCAGTCTATTTCTACGGCGAGTGAATTGTCGCAGCGCAGCGTTTCGATGTCGTCAGACAATACATGGCGGCTGATTGTCGAAGTGGCATTGGCGGCGGGGCTGACCCGCTGGATCACGAGCTCTACTCCCCGTTGCTCGGATACTGCATCGCGGCCTGTGTCCGCAACGGGAGAAAGCATGGCGCGGTAATAGGGCACCGAAGGGTCGCCGGTAAGATTCCAGGCAATGCCGTAGGCCGATTTCATATCGGCGTTTTTGCGTCCTTCAGGCGCGCATGTGCCTCTGATTTCCAGCGATTTCGACAGACAGGGGCTTTCCGCCAGCGGGATCATGACCATGGTGTCGGGCAGGTTGCAGCAACTGTCGTGATAGATGCGTTCGGGTGTTGTGGCGCCGGCGCAAACGGCAGTGACAATCAGCGCGATGGCCGGAATCAGTTTTGAGATGACATTCATGACGGCATGATTTTGGATAACAGTAGGGCGACGGCGTCGACAAACTCGTCGCGCGGCATGTCGTAGGGAAGCCAGTTGATCGGTATGCCCCTGCGCTCCATGCCCCGGAACCATGTCATCTGCCGTTTGGCAAACTGATGGATGGCAATCTCGAGGGCGTAAATCATCTCCTGCCGCGTCATGGCGCCGGTGAGGTAGAGGGTTACGAATTTGTATTCGAGGCCATAGTATATGAGATCGTCGGGCGCGATGCCTGAATCGAGCAGACCTTTCACCTCGTCGATCATGCCGCTGTCGATGCGCTGCCGCAGGCGTGCCGAGATGCGGTCGCGGCGGCTCTGGCGGTCGATATCGACGCCTACAACCACCGCATCATTCCGCGGGTGGGGCTTTGCGGCCTCGGCCAGATGAGGGTTGGCTTCGTAGAATGTGGCTATCTCGATGGCTCTTACAGCGCGTTGCGCCGTGTCGACGTCGGTGACGTTGTGTAGCTTTTTCATCGAGGCGAGGATCGCCGTGAGCTCTTCGAGCGTTTTGCCTGCGAGCGACCTCCGCAGATCGGGATTTTCGGGCACGGGCGGAAGCGAGATACCTTTAAGAATAGATTCGACGTAAAGGCCTGTGCCGCCGCAGAGTAAGGGCAGCCGTCCGCGGCTGTTGATGCCTTTGATGGCCGCTTCGGCGTCGCGGAGATATTCAAAGAGATTGTATTTGTAGCCTGCCGGCGCGATGTCGATCATGTGGACAGGCACGTCGTCGCCATATTCTTCCATGTCTTTTCCGGTGCCGAGGTCCATGCCGCGGTAGATCTGGCGGGAGTCGGCGCTGACAATCTCAGCTCCGAACCGGCGTGCGCAGTCGACGGCTCTCGATGTTTTGCCGGAAGCTGTAGGGCCGGTGATGACAAGTAGTGACACGGTGAAAAAATGTGTGATGAAATGGTTTAACGAATGTCAGGATCCGACGCCGTTGATGTATTTGCGCCAGAAATATCTCAGGGCGTGGAAGGGCGTATCCTGATTGTTGTCGGAAATGTAGAGCCAGTGGGGATCGTCGTAGTCGATATCCCAGCTGTGGATGTCGCATATGCGGAAGGTCGGGCGGTAGTTTTTGATCTTGTAGCGCCGATGTCCTTTGGAGTCATAGGTCTTCCAGGCCATTGCTATCGTGTGGAGACGGATGACCTCCGCCGACATCAGCGGGGCGAGGCGGTGGGTGTTGATCATGGTGGCCATTTCGTTGAGCGTAAGCCATCGGCAGGTGGGGAAGCGTTTCTCCAGCTGCTCTTTCTGTGCGTCGTCAAGAAAGCAGAGATAGTGGAGTATGTTGCAGTCGGCGTTACCGACGAGGTTGGCATACATGAACCGTATGTCGGGGTTGCTGACGCCGGAATAGTTGGAGAAATATTGTTCGGCCTGTTGCTGCGTGAGCTTTTCTACGCGCCTGATGTAGATGCTCAGCGGGGTGTCGGATTTGTCGTCGAGCGATATGCGCTTGTCGGTGTCGGTTTCCGGCGGGCATACACCGATATAGTTGTCCCAGATGACGATGCAACGGACGAGAGTGTAGGCGCCGTGGCGCTCAAGGCTTCCCTCGATGTTTTGCTTATAGTAGCCCCAGATGGCGATATAACGCACGCCGAGGTAGATGGCGGCGAAGATCCACAGGAGCAGCGGGATGATGAAGAAGACGAATTTGTCTGGCAGGCTGAGATCGGTGTTGACGTAAAGCAGAGCGTAATAAGACCAGCCTACTACTGTCGGAACGGCGGAGATCCATAAGAGCATGCCAACCTGATGCATTCCCACCTGCGTGTAGATCATGCCGAGAAAGCCACGTTCGGCCGGAGTGCCGTTACGCCGCTGGCAGTCGCGGCAGAAACTGCCGTGATGCCGATGAAGGTACGTGATGCCGGCAATGATTGTGGCGATGGGCGACGTGATAAGAACGCAAATGAAAGGGATGTCGCGGTTGATCTTAGACATATCGAAGAGCCGTTCGGCAAGCGATGTGTTGTAGAGGAAGTTGACCATTATCATCACCAGACCGGTCCAGAAGAGCACTCGTGTGACAACGAACGGCAGGATGTAGCACGACGGGATGCGGAGCTCGCGGTTGCGGCGGATGCGGTAGAAGAGCAGCGCCATGAAACCGAAGGCTATGAAGGGCAGAAAGAGCGGTTTGACCCAGAGCGACAGAATCACGAGCAGGGTGATGGCTCCGCTGCCTTCAAGCCAGTTGATCCATAGCCTGAATATGCCCCATCCATAGTCTAAGATTCGTTGCTTCATCGGTAAGTGATTCTGATGTGGCTGAGTGAGGTTTGGTTACATGTTGGTTTCGAGGAAACTGAGCATGCGGGCATAGACAACCTGACGGGAGTTGCAGCCGTTTATCGAATGGTTCATGTTGGGGAACAATACCACATCGGCCCATCTGCCGGCGGCTTCGGCTTCAGCGGAATACTGCATGGTGTTGAACATGTGGACGTTGTCGTCGGCCGTGCCGGTCATGATCAGTAGCGGACAGCGGCGGTTGCGGATATAGGTCATTGTCGAGGCCTGTTTATAGCCGTCGGGGTTTTGCTGGGGCGTGAGCATATAACGCTCGGCATAGACGGTGTCGTAGTAGCGCCAGTCGGTGACGGGAGCCACGGCGACGGCTGCGGCGTAGGGTGCGTCGGTCTGCGACGAAGCCATTATCGATTCATAGCCGCCGTAGCTCCAACCGTAGATGGCTATGCGCTGCGGGTCGGCGTAGGGGAGCGCTGCGGCATAGCGGGCGGCTGCTATCTGGTCGATGGATTCGTAATGGCCGAGCTGCTTGTAGACAACATCGGAGAAGGCGCGTCCGCGTCCGCCGGTGCCGCGTCCGTCAACGCACACCACAAGATAGCCTGCGCGGGCAAAATAGTTCTCGGCACCGATGCTCCAGCGGTCGAGCACTTCCTGCGAGCCGGGGCCGCTGTACTGTGTCATGATGACGGGGTAGCGGCGTGAGGAGTCAAACCCTGATGGCTTGATCATGAAGCCGTTGAGTGTGTAGCCGTCGCTCTGCATGGTGAAGAATTCGGGCTTCGGGGCTGATGCCCAGTTGGCGGCATAGGCTTTGTTGTCGACGAGCGTGCGCACTTCTTTGCCCGATGCCGTGCGGAGGGTGTAGACGGGCGCTGTGGCGGCATTGTTGTAGTTGAGCACGAAATAGTCCATCGACGGGCTCCAGCATGATGCGGAGGCTGTGCCTTTTTCGGGCGAGAGCATCGTCACGCGGCCTTTGGCATCGATGCGGCACACTGTGCGGTTGACGGGACCCGTAGAGTCCGACCGGAAATAATGGCATCCGCTGGCGGCGTCGTAGCCGTAGTAGGCGTCAACGTCGAAGTCGCCCGATGTGATCTGGCGCTGAAGCGTGCCGTTGTAGCTATATGCATAAAGATGCTGAAATCCTGTGCGGCAGGAGCTTACCACGAAGAAGTCGGGAAGGAAGCGGATATCTTCATAGGTCTGCGGATCGAGCCATGCATTCCATTGTTCGACGAGAACCGAGCGTACGGTGGTAGAGCGCGGGTTGACGCTGTAGAGCTCCATGCGGGTCTGGTCGCGGTTGAGCGTCGTCACCATAAGGCGGTCGGGCGTCGGGCCGTACTGGATGCGCGGGATATATTCGGTCTGAGTGCCGGGAAGGGCTATCTGCTTGGTCTTACGTGTTTCCACATCATAGGAGTGGACGGTCACTTTGGAGTTGGGCTGTCCGGCAACGGGATATTTGTAGGAGAACTCGCCGGGATAGAGGGCATACTGCTGCTGACGGTCGCATGAGCCTTCGTAGAGCTGAAAGGCGAATGTGGGCACGTCGCTTTCGTCGTATCGGAGAAAGCAGAGGGTGAGATTGTCAGGGGCCCACGTCATGGAGCATGTGGTGGTGAATTCTTCCTCGTAGGTCCAGTCGGGGACGCCGTTGATGACGGCGTTTTTCTTGCCGTCCTTTGTCACGGCGACTTCCGAGCCGTAGTCGAGTTTCTTTATGTAGATGTTGTTGTCGGCAACAAAAGCAACCATTCGTCCGTCGGGTGAGAAGAGGGGCGACTGCTGGCGGGGATGCTCGGTGGAAAGCGGCTTGAGGAGCCGACTGCGGATTTCGTAGACATAATATGCGGCGTCGGTCGAGCGGCGGTAGATGCTGCGGCTGTCGGTCCAGACGAGGATCTTCGAGCCGTCGGGGCTCATCGTGAAGCCTTCGATGCTCCCGAGGGTCGTTTCGCGTGTGTGACCCAGGTCGAGCACTTTTTCAATCTCTTTGCCCGACTTGATGTCGTGGCGCTCGACGGCTTTTGCGTCGGCCGAAAGGGTGAGGTATGTCGCGGCGTTCTTGTCAAACTGCCAGGGCTCGGGACTGTCGGGAAGTCGTTCGTCGCCCACGTATCGTTCGATTTCGGGATAGTCGCTGACTGACAGTGATTTTGCCGATGCCGTTGCGGCTGCGGATAGTGTCAGTAATGCTGATATGATGCAAACTTTGATGTTCATACCTATTAAAATCCGTATTTGAGGTGAAATGTTTGGTCGGGTAATGAAATGTTGAATTGATAATGATCGCAATCAGAAGAGTGACAACTGCTTATCGTCGTCGCGTGTGGTGCGCCGTGCCGGAGGCTCTTTGTAGCCGAAATCTTCTTCAACTTCGGGATCCTTCTTCACGGGCATCGGGTCGGGAGCGATGAACCAGTCGGTGCTGTCCATGAGTTCGTCGATTGCCGATATCTTGACGGTGCCGTTTTCGGGGGCCGGGGCAGCCGGTTCGGTGTCGGCGGCGGGTGTCTCTGCAGGGTTTTTAGGCTGCTGTTCGGCGGCAGCCGGCTGGCTGACAGTGGTTTCAGCCTCCTGACGGTCCGGCTTATGGCCGTGTTTGTTCTTAGGCTTGCGGCCGGGACGCTTTTTGAGCGGGGCGTCGGTGGCGTTGAGCAATTCGGTGAGGCGTTTCACTTCGTCGCGCAGCGATTGCTCTGTCTCTGAGGCTGTTTCGGTGCTCTGCTGCGTTGAGTTGCGGAGCGCTTCGAGCTCTTCTGTGAGCGCATCACGTGCTTTGACGGCTTCTGCGAGCTTGGCGTTGAGCGATCTTGTCTCAGCGGCGAGCTGGCTGTTTTTTGCCGAGAGGTCGCTGATCTTTTTGTCCTTACGCTCTTTCACTTCCTCAAACATCTTGATGCGCTCTTCAATCTCGGCGATGGCTTTTTGCTGTTCGTCGGATGTTTTGTCGGTATCTGCTTCCTCGCGCAGGTCGCTGATAGTGCGGTTGAGTGCGGCAATTTCAGCCTCGGCTTTTTTCTTCTCGTCGCAGAGGCCGTTGATGCGGTCCTGCAGACGCACGTTTTCTTCGGCTATCCGCTGCAGGTCGGCTTCGGAGTTGCTGTCGGCGGAAGCGCGTACGTTGGCCACACGGAGCTTGTTGAGCATGCTGCGATTTTCGAGCTGCATCTGTTCGCGCTCGGCTTCGAGCTTGCTCACCTGGTTTTCGAGGTCGTTGACACGCTCTTTCAGCGCGCGTTTCTGGCGGGCGGCGCTCAGCTGGGCGCTTTGAAATTCCTCGCGCTGCTGCTTGAGTGAGTGATATTCCGATTTCAGACGGTCGATGTCGCCTGTCATCTTGCGTTTTTCTTCTTCCCAGAGGAGCTCGCCGCGGCGGCGTGCGTTGTCTGTCTCCAGCTGTAGTTTGTCTTTGAGCGATTTGTCGATGCGCTCGAGCAGATATGCGCGCTGCGACTCGACACTGAGGCACTGGCGCACGAAGTCGGGCTGCGATGCGTTGAAAAGCTCGATTACGGCGTCGAACACTTCGCCCGGCAGCTCGGCCGATGGCGGAAGCGGCATTTCGGCCGCCGGCGCTGAGGTCTCTGCGGCGGGTACCGACGGGCTGACGGGCTCATCCTTACGGCTTTTTGCCGGCGTTTCGCGTTTGGGGCTCTCGTCGAAATTGTCGTCGAGTGTGTCATCGAGTTCGTCATCGTACTCGTCGGGAAACCCCAGTGCTTTTTTGAAAGATGACAGTATGGACATTGTGATATATTATGTTTCGGAGTTGATATTGGAGTTCTGACTGTAGCCCGGTTTTGCAACAACGCCCTGGCCTTTCTTGCCGTCGATGCCGATAGCGAGCGGCGCGTCGAAGGTGACCACTCTGACGGCTTCCGACTCGTAGCTGGCCGGCATCGCATTGAGGTAGTCGAATGAGCAGTAGCCATGTCCGGCGCCGGAGTCGATGGTGAAATAGCCGACGCCAAACGATGTGAGGTTCTGGAAGAAATGCGTGCCTTGGCTCGGCTCTATGCGGTAGTTGCCCAGAGCCGACTCTACGATGAGGCGGGCGTTGGCTATCTGGGGCCATTTGACGGGAATGCCGAGCGCGGGATCGCTCGAGCCCCAGCGGCCGGGGCCGATGAGGATATACTGGATGCCGCGGGCGGTGAGGTCGCGGTTGATCTTTTCTATCTCGCGGGATGTGAGTGAGTTGTTTGACGATGAGAAGTGCTCGGGACGGACGTAAACGATCGTTTTCACGCCTTCGATCGATCCGTGGCCCAGGGCTGTGTCGCTGCGGAGGATGAGATCGTCGTCGCTGAGCGCCAGAAGATGCTCGTCGACAAGGTCCTTGCGGTCGACTATCGGCCTGATCTGCAGCCAGTAGATGCGGCCTTTCGATTCGCTGTTGCTGTGATCGAGCATGCCGGCAAATTCAATCTCCACAGGGCGGCTCATCTCGTGTTGGCCGTTGGTGAGCATGAAGTCGACGGCTTTGGCCAGGGGGAACACGTCGTGCTTGAGGATATTGTTGAAGGTGACCACACGGCGTCCTTCACCGAGGTCGTTGTCGCGTAGCACGTTGTCGCGGAAATCGAATGTCGACACCATGTAGCGCAGCGATCCGGAGGCGGCGATGTCCTGCACCGATTTTTTCACGATGTTGAAGCCGTCGTCGACGCGGAAGGTTTCGGGCGAGCTCATGTCGAGGGCATACATTCGCGTCTGCGTGTCGCGGAGCGCGAGTGACAGCTCCGATGTCTGGAGCGCGCAGTCGGGGTGGCGCGGCGAGAAGCGGAGGCTGATGCCGCCGTCCACGATGTATTTGCCAAGACCTACGGCCACTTCGGCCACGCCGTCTTCGGCCTGTTCACGTCCGATGGGATAATAGTTGAGCGAACGCCCTACGCCGGAGAACGAGGGGTAGAACAGCGATTCGTGCTGCTCGCCCACCACCTCCTGGATGATGACGGCCATCTTTTCCTGGTCGATGACGTTGGATGTGGCGGTCATGTAGGCTTTGCTGTCGGCGTAGAACACTGATGCATAGACGCTTTTGATGGCATCGCTGATCATCCGGAGCATGGCCTGCTTGTCGGGGACGTTGGGAATCATGTATGTAGAATAGATTCCGGCAAACGGCTGATAGTGTGAGTCTTCGAGCAGGCTGGAGCTGCGGATGGCCAGCGGTTTGTCGACCACCTCAAAGAGCGCGATGAAATCGTCGGTGAGGCGGGCCGGAAGGCGTGCTTCCAGAAACCGCTTGAGTATCTCGGAATCGTCGGCATTGCTCAGCGCCACGGGATAGAGGTTGTTGGCGGCCATGAACTCGTCGAAGATGTCGGTGCAGAGCACAACGGTGCGCGGGATTGAGATAGTGACGCCGTTGAAGTTGTCACATATCGGGTTGCGTTTGATGATCTGGTCAATGAAGGCAAGGCCGCGTCCTTTGCCGCCGAGCGAACCTTGCCCGATGCGGGCGAAGTTGGAGTAGTGGTCGAAGCGGTCTTTGCGGAACACGGCCACGACGCCACGGTTTTTCATCTTGCGGTATTTCACGATGAGGTCGAAAAATAGCTTTCTGACGGCGGGAACCTCGTCGAGAGTGTAGAAGCGGTGGCCTTTGATCACGTCGGCGATAGGGAACAGCGCGCGTGAATAGAGCCAGCGCGATATGTCGTTTGACGAAGCGTGATGCAGAAGCGCGGTGCCGGGGATGTCGAAGATGTGGTATTGCAGATCTTTGAGCGAGCGGATGCGGATTTCCTTGCCGGTTTCGGGATCGGTCATCACGAAGTCGCCGAAGCTGAACTGCTCGGCAATGGCGGCACTGAGGTCAACGGGCAGCTTTTTGGAATTTTTGTCAAGGAACACGCATCGCAGCTCTTCGGCTCTGGCGCGGTTTTCGGCTTCGGACGATTCGATGATGATGGGAAGGTAGGGGTTGTCCTTCCTCAACTCCTCGGCCAGCGCGAATCCGGCTTTCTGATCCTTACGGCCTTCATGCTTGAAGGATACGTCGCTGATCACGCCGAGCAGGTTGCGGCCATAACGCTCGTAGAGATCGAGCGCTTCTTCATAGTCGCGGGCCAGCATCACTTTTGGACGGCCGCGCATGCGGAGCATCTGTTCATGCTCGTTGAGGGCTTCGGTGGATGACTCAAACGACTGCTTGAGAAGATTTTTGTAGATGTGTGGGAGCACGGAGGAATAGAACCGCACGGAGTCCTCCACCACGAGTATCATCTGAACGCCCACCTCGTTGATGTCTTTGTCGGCGTTGAGCTTGTCCTCAAGCAGTTTGATGATGGCAAGCAGAAGATCTACGTTGCCGAGCCAGCTGAACACGTAGTCGATGCCGGTGAAGTCTTCATTGGCCAGACGGCGCGACACCTCTTTGGAGAAGGGCGTCAGCACCACGATGGGCAGGTTGGGCTTCTCCTCTTTGATGGCGCGCGCACCGCTGAAGGTTTCGCTGATATCCATGCCGGGCATCATGATCACGAGTCCGAAATGTTTCTCGCGGATTTTCTCCATGGCTTGCTCAACGGTGCTCACTTGCGTCACTCGGGGCGGCGAACTGAGGTTGAGGGCCACGTATTCAAAATAGAGCTGTTCTTCAATGCGGCCGTCCTCCTCCATCATGAATGCATCGTAGGGTGAGGCGACAAGAAGCACGTTGAAGATTCTCCGCTGCATCAGATCCTGAAACGCAGTGTCTTTGAGATATAGCTGGCTGAGGGCGTCTTCGTTCATGACTTTGTGTAAATAACTAACAAAGGTACATAATTTTATTGAACCGGACGCATCTTATAGGGTAAACTGTCGAAAAATTCTGTGGCAAAGAGGTGAAATATCTCGGAAAAATGGTGTGAGAGTGATGACTGAGGCGCAAAATGCATATCACCCCCGCAAAACTGATCGCGGAGGTGATTGTGAGGTATATGCGGCTTTGCCGCGGATTATTCCATCGCCGTGATGAAGCGCTCGGCGTCGAGGGCGGCGCGGCATCCGCTGCCGGCGGCTGTGATGGCCTGGCGGTAGTTGGGGTCGGCGACATCGCCGGCGGCAAATACGCCCGTCACGTTGGTGGCGGTAGAGTGACCCGAAGTGACGATGTAGCCTTGCTCGTCGAGGTCGATTATTCCCTTGAAAATGTCGGTGTTGGGCTTGTGGCCGATAGCGAGGAAAAAGCCGTCGATGGCGAGGTCGAAATGCTGCTCGGTCTCGGTGCCTTTGTTTTCAACGAGGTGAGCGCCTTCGAGGAATTCTTCGCCGTAAAGGCCGGCGGTGTTGGTGTTGAAAAGCACGGAGATGTTGGGCTTGTCGAGCACACGGCGCTGCATCACTTTCGATGCGCGCAGATAGTCTTTGCGCACGATCATAAACACCTCTGCGGCTATGTTGCTGAGATACAGCGCTTCTTCGCATGCGGTGTCGCCGCCGCCCACAACCGCCACACGTTTCTTGCGGTAAAAAAAGCCGTCGCATGTGGCGCATGCCGATACGCCGAGACCCATGTATTTCTGTTCGTCGGGCAAGCCGAGGAAGCGTGCCGTGGCTCCTGTGGAGATGATCACCGTGTCGGCTTCAATTTCGGAGCCGTCGTCGGCCGTGGCTTTCAGCGGGCGCGATGTGAAATCAACTTTCGTGATGATGCCCGGACGCACGTCGGCGCCGAAGCGGATTGCCTGGCGGCGAATGTCCTCCATGAGCTGCGTGCCTGTGGTGCCGTCGGGATAGCCGGGGAAGTTTTCAACTTCGGTGGTGATGGTGAGCTGGCCGCCCGGCTGATGGCCTTCGAAAAGTACGGGCTGCAGGTTGGCGCGTGAGGTGTAGAGTGCTGCGGTGTATCCGGCCGGTCCGGAGCCTATGATAAGGCATTTTGTTTTGATCTGTGTCATTGATTATGAGGCTTTAAAGTGTTTGCATGAGTGTGTGGGGGAGTGTCTGTGATCAGCGCAGGTCCACTATTTCGGCCCCCGGATAGCTTGCTTTGGGGAAGCGGAAGGTGGTGACTGGAAGATGTTGACCTGTCGTGAGCGATGATATTTTGATGGTGGCGCTCTGTCCCGAAGCCATCTTAAGCGATATTTCCGTGGGCATGCCGGTCGATGTGCTGATTGTTACGGTGGCCGAGCGGATGTCGCTTTTCGAAGATTTGGCCGTCAGCGATATCTTTTTCGTGGCGCCGGCCGCCGACAGCGTTTTGGCGTTGTAGTTCTGCCGGAATGAGTTGATGATGACAAACGGGTTGACCTGCTGGAGCTCGTCGGCTGTAGGCTCGGTGATGTTGACTTCGTTGTCGGCTTTCACGTACACCCACTGGGTGGTGCCGTCATACCATATGGTCATGTCGCCCGATGTCATGACGAATTTGTCGCCCGCAAGCGTGAGCGTTCCGGATGCGGTGCCGGTGCCGGAGCCGGGTGATGATAGCGAGTAAGAGGCTTTTATGGATTTTGCCGTGCGTATTTTCTGCGCAGCCTTGTCGAGAACCGACGCCGCATTGTCGGCTGCGAAAGCCGGAATGGCGGCTGCCACGACGAGCAGCAGTGTAAGGAGTGTCTTGCTTTTCATATCAGAGATATAACATTGAGTTGACGGGGATGGTTTGGATGTGTGGTCATTCAACCATCCGTTCGAAAGAATACATGTCAATAAGCACCGAACGCGGTTTGCCGGCTCCGGTGCTCGGTCCGAGCACGCCGGCATTGACGAGCTGGTCGATGATCTTGCCGGCTCGCGGATAGCCGATGTTGAATTTTCGCTGTAGCAGCGAAGCAGAGCCCATGCCGGCGTCGATGATGGCGCGTCCGGCGTCGGCGAAGAGCGGGTCGCGGTCGCCGACAGCTCCGCTGACATCGCCATTGGCTGCGCCCGACGGCATATCGGGGAGCTCGTAGGCGGTCGGATAGCCTATCTGGTCGGAGATGGAGTGGCAGATGGCCTCGACTTCATCGGTGTCGATAAAGGCACACTGCACACGGTCAATCACGCCGTCGCGTGATATGAGCATGTCGCCTCGGCCAATAAGCTGTTCGGCTCCGGGGCGGTCGAGGATGGTGCGTGAGTCATTCATCTGTGTCACGCGGAAAGCCATTCGGCCGGGGAAGTTGGCCTTTATGGTGCCGGTGATGACGTTGACGCTCGGACGCTGCGTGGCGAGTATCATGTGGATGCCCACGGCTCTCGCTTTTGCGGCGATACGCGATATCGGGCTTTCGATCTCTTTGCCGGCGGTGAGGATGAGGTCGGCGAATTCGTCGATAATCACCACGATGTAAGGGAGATAGCGGTGACCTTTTTCGGGGTTCAGACGGCGGGAGATGAATTTCTGATTGTATTCCTTGATTCCGCGCATGCCGGCCTGCGACAGCAGGGCATAGCGGTTGTCCATCTCGAGGCAAAGGGAGTTGAGCGTGGCCACAACTTTTGTCGGATCGGTGATGATGGCGCTCTCCTCGTCGGGCAGTTTGGCGAGATAGTGGTGCTCGATGCATTTGTAGAGGCTGAATTCGACCATCTTCGGGTCGACGAGCACGAATTTCAGCTCGGCAGGATGCTTCTTATAGAGCAGCGACGCTATGATAGTGTTGAGTCCTACCGACTTACCCATGCCGGTGGCGCCGGCCACGAGGAGGTGGGGCATCTTGGCGAGATCGCACACAAACACATCGTTTTCAATCGTCAGACCCAGAGCCATCGGCAGCGCGGCAGTCGACTCATGGTAGGCTTTCGAGGAGAGGATGGCGCGAATACCGACTGTCTGCGGCTTTTTGTTGGGCACTTCCATGCCTATCGTGCCCTTGCCGGGCATCGGGGCGATGATTCGGATGCCGATGGCCGAAAGGCTCAAGGCCATATCGTCGCCCAGGTGTTTGATTGTGGCTATGCGTGTACCCTTCTGTGGCACAATCTCATAAAGCGTGATCGTGGGGCCGACGGTGGCTTTGATGCTCTCGATTTTGATGCCGTAGGAATCGAGGGTGCTGATGATGCGGTTGTTGTTTTCTTCCTGCTCTTCCTCGCTGAGCGTGTAGGCGTTTTCGCGATGATGCAGCAGGTCGATCGACGGGAAGCGGTAGCGGCTCAGTTCGGCCGTCGGATCGTATGCTTCGATGTCGACGTTGTCGGCTTCCTCGATCTCGGTTTTTTGAATCTCGACATCAGCTACGGCGGGTCGCTCGGCTTTTTCGGCAGTGTCGGCAGTGTCGTCGGTAGCGGCCGGTGTCTCTATATCGGCGAGATCGGGCATTACGAAAGGAGGCACCTCGGGCTTTGCCGGCTCGGGCTTTTCTGTGGCCTGGTCGGCATGCTGGGGAGCGGGCTTTTCCGTATTGTGGGTTTCGGGAGTGGTGTAAACCGGTATGGCGGACGGTGTGGCTGTAGCAGCGGCCGGCTGTGGCTGCTGACTGAAGGCTTCGGCCGCGGGCGCAGCCTCGGCGGTAGGTTCCTTTGCGGCCGGTGTGCTTGCGGTCTCGGCTTTATCACGGGCTGTGGCGGCGCGGACGGCGGCCATGGACGAGCGGTAGCGTTCGGAAAGCATATGCCGCTGTCCGGAGATGACGGCGCGCAAATGCCGCAGGCCGTTGCGCAGCGGCGAGGCGAAGATGAGCACAAGCGCCACAGCCATCAGTATGCTCAAAGCTCCGGCGCCCCACACCGAGGCGTTGGTGATCAGCATCTCGTTGAGATAGTAGCCGTGCTCTCCGCCCCAGAACTCAGGACTGACAGTGTTGAAGGTGACGAATCCGAGTATGATCGAAACGGCTATGGCCGACACGAGCGATTTGAAGGTGAGCTGCCAGAATTTAAACCGGTGGAGCTTGACGAGCGAAATGCCGAGCGCCGCGATATAGAACACTATGATGAATCCGCCGAGGCCGAACCAGCGGTAGATCAGCAGATGCGAGAGCATGGCGCCTACCCATCCGGTGGCGTTTTCGGCATCCTGCGGGTGGGCGGCGATCTCGCCTGCCGTGCTGTTCTGCACCAGGCTCTGGTCGGCCGCGCCGGTTGAAAGATAGGAGATGGACGCCACGAGCATATATCCGGCAAGCAGTATCAGCACCACGCCGAAGAATATGCGCAGACGTCCGTCGGCAAAGAAACGCGAAAGGGTCACGACGGTCTTATGCTTGTCGAGGTCGATGGTGTCGGCATCGGGTGTGTCGCTTTCACTGCCGGACCCGGATGTGCGGGGAGTTGACGCGCGCCGGCGCGTCGGCTCGGTCTGCTCCTTGGGAGCTTCCTCAGCCGCCGTACCGGCATAGTTTCTGCCGGCAGGTTCGGCTGCCGGTGTGTGTTCCTGCAGCGAAACCGGACTTCCGGCGCTGTAGCTTATTGTAGGCCGGCTGCCCGTGGTGGTATTGCGTTTGATCTTGTCGTCGCTCATGCGCAGCTCCGACAGATCGTAATCTCCGGGTGTAATTTCAAAAGAATCCATTGTCATTTGGGAAAGAGGTGGATGATATTGGTAAAGGAGAGATGTGTGATGACTGATTTTCTTACAGGCGCCGCAGGCCGGCTATGGTTTCAATCGGGTCGGCCGACTTGAAGATGTAGTTGCCCGACACGAGTATGTCGGCGCCCGCTCTGACAACGTCGGCGCCGGTTTCGAGGTTGATGCCGCCGTCCACTTCGATTTTCGCTTTCGACCCTGTGCGGTCGATGAGGCTGCGCAGACGGGCCACTTTTTCAACCGCTCCCGGGATGAACGACTGGCCTCCGAATCCCGGATTGACCGACATGATGAGCACAAGGTCGACATCGGTGATCACATCTTCGAGCATGCACACCGGGGTGGCCGGATTGAGCGAGACGCCGGCTTTCATGCCCGCTTCGTGGATGTGGCTCACCACGCGGTGAAGGTGGGTGCAGGCTTCCTGATGGACGGTCATGATGTCGGAGCCGCAGTCGCGAACCTGACCGACGTAACGGTCGGGGTCGACGATCATCAGGTGCACGTCGAGCGGCTTGTCGGTGAGCTTGCGCATATATTTCATCACGGGAAAGCCGAACGAGATGTTGGGGACGAACACGCCGTCCATGACGTCGACGTGCAGCATGTCGGCTTCGGAGCGGTTGAGCATCTCCATGTCCCTGTCGAGTGCTCCGAGATTGGCCGAAAGGAGCGAAGGTGATATGATGGTCATAGCGTTTGTGATTTTTTTCGTGGTTTGAAGGCGTTGTAAAGAATGAATATCACGCACAGGATGCCGATGGCCAGGCCTGCGTAGGTGAGGTATTGGTTGTAGTATTCAACTTGCTGATAGAGCTGTTCGCGCGTCACAAGTGTGCCGAGCCAGTAGCCAAGAGCGGCCAGCACGGAGTTCCACACGAAAGCTCCCAGCCCGGTGTAGATGACGAATTTGCCGAGATTCATGCGCGACAGGCCTGCCGGTATCGAGATGAGCTGCCTGACGGCGGGGATGAGACGGCCTATGAAGGTCGATATGGCGCCGTGACGGTCGAAATAGCGTTCGGCTTTGTCAACTTTCGCTCTGTCAATCAGGCACGCATGCCCCACCCGCGAGTCGGCGAAACGGTAGACTATCGGACGGCCTATCCACACCGACAGCCCGTAGTTGATCAGTGCGCCCACAATGGCGCCGGCCGTGGCGATGACAAGCACAAGTGTGATGCTCACTTCGTGCGACGTGCAGGCAAGATATGCGGCAGGCGGTACGATCACTTCCGACGGAAACGGTATGAATGAGCTTTCTACGGTCATCAGCGTGAACACCAGTAGATACACCGTCATGGCGTCGGCCGACAGGAAGTGCTTGATAATCATTTCCGGATCAAAGAAAATGCCGCCCAGTATCATCGAGTCAATCATTGGTCAGTTCGTTTTGTTTGCTGTAAGCAAAGTTAAGGCTTTTTTTTCAATAATGCGATATTCCGCGGCTATAGAGATGAAATCAATATCAAACCGCCGCGCAAAGTCGCGTGAAGTCGCGCATGCAGCCGGCATAAATGGTGTCACACAATGCCTTCGGCTTGAAACATCGTGCTGTAAAAGGCGGCTTTTTTATCCAGTGCCATAGGGTAGGCGCGGCTCGTCGACGGCATGCGGTAGATGTTGAGCCGGCGGCCGTCGTAAAGACACGTTATGCACTGCCCCATCTTCGGAACAGGAGTGCCGGTAAGAGAGGCGATGACACCGGCCGCTTTCTCGCCGGTGGTCGCAATGGCATGGCAGTAAGGCATCTTAGACAGAAGCGCTTTCAGGTCCACGGGACTGACGATCTCAAGAAATTTGTCGGAGGCGTTGTCTTTGAGCCGCCTCACTTCGGCGCCTGTGTCGTTAAGGGCAATGCCCTTGTCGCTGAGCATCTGCTTGATGGCGGGAAGCATGAACTGACCGGTGGCGCTGTCGATGAAATAATCGCGCGAGCGGTGGAATATCAGCCCCATGATGCGCCAGAAATCGTTGATCTTGTTGGGGTAGTAAAAGTCCATGCTCCATCTCACCGGCTTCGGCGGGAATGTGCCCATGATCAGGATTTTCGCATCGGCGGGGATGAACGGTTCCCACGGGTGTTTTTCAATAGGGGAGGGTTGGTCGGTCATGATAAAATAATGAAAGTGGCCGGATTGTGTTCCGGCCACTGATATGTTGCTGAATGCTGTTGTCTGTTTCAGATCAGCCTTTTACACGGCTGATGTAAGAACCGTCGCGGGTGTCCACTTCGATCATGTCGCCTTCGTTGACAAACAGGGGCACGCGGATTTCGGCACCGGTCTCAAGTGTGGCGGGTTTGAGAGTGTTTGTGGCGGTATCGCCTTTCAGACCGGGCTCAGTGTAGGTGATCTTGAGGATGGTCTTGATGGGCATCTCGGCATAGAGGACGGTGTCCGACGAAGCATCGGTGACAACTTCCACGGTGTCGCCTTCTTTCATGAAGGGGGCGCCGGTCACGAGCTCTTTGTTGATGGGTATCTGCTCGAATGTCTCGTTGTTCATGAAGATATCGTCACCTCCGTCGGCGTAGAGATACTGGAAGGGACGGCGTTCAACACGCACGTCTTCGAGCTTTTCACCGATATTGAAGCGGCGTTCGAGCACGCGGCCGTCGACTACGTCTTTGAGCTTTGTGCGCATGAATGTGTTGCCTTTGCCGGGCTTTACGTGGAGGAATTCCACGCAGAAGTACAGACGGCCGTCCATGCGGATGCATGTGCCGTTTTTGATGTCTTGAGCGTTGATCATAAGTTTCTTTACGTGATTATTTTGACCGCAAAATTACAAAAAATATATTGATTTTGCCGTCATAGGGCCGAAAATTATTTTCGTGCATTGTAATGCGCTGTCACTCAGGATTGTATTCGATGACGGAGATCGACCCGGTCATTGCGCCGTAGGCATTGAAGGCAAGGGAATCGAGCTCGTCTTCGCCGGCACGCACAATGACAGGCGCTATCCAGCTCACCCACTGGCTGATGGTGTCGGTGCAGTAGCGGTTGTGCGCTATGCCGCCGGTGAGGATTATGGCGTCGACTTTGCCGCGCAGAGCCACGGCGCGTTCGCCTATCACTTTGGCGATGTCGTAGAGCATGGACCGGAGCACTGTGCTGTAAGGCTCCTCGCCTTGGGATGCGCGCTGTGCGATGTCGGCCACGTCGGTTGTCCCCAGCAGAGCCGCGAGGCCGCCTTTTCCGTTGAGCTTCTGCTTCATCTCACGCAGGGTGTAGCGGCCGCTGTAGCACATCTCCACGAGCTGATCGGCCGGAATGGTGCCTGCCCGCTCGGGACTGAACGGGCCGTCGCCGTTGAGTGCGTTGTTGACATCGATCACTCGCCCGTTGCAATGGGCGCCGATGGAAATACCGCCGCCGAGATGCACGAGGATGAGGTTCATGTCCTCATACTGACGCCCCTGCGACCAGGCATAGCGCCGGGCCACGGCTTTGGTGTTGAGGGCATGAAACACCGAGCGGCGCCGGATTTCCGGTATGCCTGTCAGGCGGGCCTCGGGCATCATCTCGTCGACCACTTCGGGATCGGCGATGAAGGCTTTGCATCCGGCTTCGCGCGATATGTGGCGGGCTATGAGCGCTCCGAGGTTGCAGGCGTGTTCGAGATCGGCGTTGCGCAGATCGTCGACGATTCTGTCGGTCACTTCATAAACGCCTGAGGGCGTGGGTTTCAGCAATCCTCCGCGCGCTATCACCACATCGAAGTCTGTTGGTATGCCGTTTTCGGCAAGCGCCTGACGGGTGGCCTCGATGCGCATAGGCAGCTGGTCGAACACATGTGAATAATGGCTCAGCTCGCCGGCCGGATGCTGGCGTGTCGATTTCCATATTAGTTCGCGGTCGTTGTAGACTGCCCATTTGGTGGAGGTGGAGCCGGGATTGATGACAAGGATTTTCATGGTGTAGGGTCTATGACTGTGACATGCATGCGAGGGCGAGGCTGTAGAACTTCGACTCGGCCGTGTCGGCACGCGACGGTATCACTATCGGGGCATTGGCGCCGCAGATGATGCCTGCCATCGTGGCGCGTCCGAAAAGCGAGATGCTTTTGTAGAATGTGTTGGCGGCCACGAGGTCGGGGAAGATGAGCAGGTCGGCGTCGCCGTTGACAGCCGACTGGATGTGCTTGATTTGAGCGCTGTGCAGATCGCAGGCCGATTTCACGTCCATCGGTCCGCCTACGATGGCTTCGCCATAGCGTCCGTCGGCGGCCATCTTCATCAGCTGCTCATAATATAATGTGTTGGCGAATTTCGGATTGATTTTTTCGGTGAAGTGGATCAGCGCCACGTGCGGCCTGTCGATGCCGAGATTGTGGAGCAGAGCAACGTCGTAGGTGATCATGGCGTCGAGCTGACGGAGGTCGGGGAGGGGTATCACGGCCGCGTCGGAGAAGAAGAGCAGTTTGTGGTAGGCGGGGATCTGGGCGGCCGTGATGTGGGTGAGCACACGTCCTTCCTCAAGCAGCCCGTGCTCTTTGTTGAGCACGGCGTGCAGCAGGTTGTCGGTGTTTATCGCTCCTTTCATCACCACATCGCAGCGGCCTTCGCGCACTTCCGCCACGGCTATCCGCGCGGCATTGTCGGGGCTGTCGGCAATGATTATTGATACTCCCGGATCGCCCGACGCCGCAAGGCGTGAGGCCCAGTCGGATGGCTGATCGAGCACGAGCGTGAATCGGGCAAGATCCATCTGGAGGCATCGGTCCACTACCTGCATGGTGTGGATGTCGGACGGACATACTACGGCCACACGTTTTTTCGGCCGCAAGAGTTGGAGCTGCTGCTTGAGTTCCTCGAACGAGTGAAGTGCTTCTGCCATGATTTCAGTTATGAGATTTTTCGCAAATATCTGCAATTATCGCATCAGGTGCAAATAATAATTTGTTAATATAGATTAAACAAACCGACTTTTACAGATGTTTTAAAGGCATATTTAGATTACTGACGGCTTAGACCTGTGGCAAAGTGACAAAAATCAGCGACATAAAATCAATGTTGACGGCGTGGGCCGCCAGAATGGCGCAATGGCGCAAGGAGCACATCGCCGACACGCCGTTTATGTTCATTGTGGTGGTCGTTGTCGGTCTTATGTCTGGCGCGTGCGCCTATCTGCTCAAACATATGGTGGCGTGGGTTTCGCATCTGCTCACTTCCGGACTCAATGCCGCCGGATGCAACTGGATCCTGCTGCTGATACCGATTGGCGGTCTGGTGCTTACGGGGCTGGTCACGCGCTATGTGATGCGCATGAAGCTGTCGCACGGCGTCAGGCTGCTGCGACAGCAGTTGCGCCGCCACGACTACCGCATATCGCCTGCCCGCATCCCTTATCCCATGCTTGCGAGCACTATAACGCTTGGCGCCGGCGGCTCGGCGGGCAGTGAGGGTCCTATCGCGTGTACGGGTGCCGCTATCGGCGGCAATATGGGTCGCTGGTTCGGCTTCCCGCCTCACATGGTGATGATCATGATCGGTTGCGGTGCCGGTGCCGGTATCGCAGGCATTTTCAAGGCTCCTCTTGGCGGCGCGCTGTTCACGCTCGAGGTGATGCGTCTGCCAATGAGCACAATACCGGTGCTCGCGCTTCTGGTCTGTACGGTCACGGCGGGCATGACCGCCTACGCGCTCGGCG
>OHBU01000299.1_pt1 | contig 21247 bp, 17 predicted proteins | sample 1577421 | NCBI WGS metagenome assembly OHBU01 (sample SAMEA3879550, study PRJEB24766) | human gut metagenome | biome: human-associated habitat; feature: feces | place: USA | collected 1985/1987 | reverse complement strand
CGAACCAGGAATGACAGGACCAGAATCTGTAGTGTTACCATTACACCATATCCCAATATCAGCAAACAAGATGTTCTTTTCTTAATTGCGAGTGCAAAGGTACTAGTTTTTTTTGAACCAACAAAATTTTTCGGCACTTTTTTCTAAAAAAAGCGCAATTTCTTTAATTTTCCACATTTTTTTTGCCTTTTAAGTCGATTTTCCATTATAATAATGTATCTTTGCAGAAAAATAGAGAATATAAATTAAGTAAGAAAGAAAAGATAAATGAACACAGTTAAACAACTCGTAGAGACTATTAAAGAAGGTATACAAGAAAAGAAAGGTCAAGACATTGTTATCGCCGACCTGACAGAAATCGATGGAAGCATTGCCAAGTACTTCATCATCTGCCAGGGAGGAAGCCCTACTCAGGTTGAAGCTATCGCAGGTTCTGTAGGAGACATCGTGCGCAAGAACCTGAAAGAAAAACCTGTAAATGTAGCTGGTCTCGGCAACGACCAGTGGGTGGCAATGGACTTTGTTGACGTATTAGTACACATCTTCCTTCCGGAAGTACGTGCTTATTACGACCTCGAACATTTATGGGAGGATGCAAAGCTTACCCATATACCTAATCTCGACTAGTCAGTCTCTCCCATCCTACATGATGAATCAGACATTGTTTTTCGACTAAAAGTTATACATATAAAATAAAATGGAACAAAGCAATAATATGAAGCCTCGTGGCAATGGCGGACCAAAGATGCCACGATTTAATATGACCTGGCTTTTCACCATCTGCCTCATCACCATGATCATCCTCTTCTTTACAGGAGGAGGCGATGCGATTGGAGGCAGCGCTGCCAAGGAAGCCACATACACCCAGTTCAAACAGTATGTAGACAAGGGTTATGTGCTCAGTGTTGTGGCCAATAAAACAGAAAGCACCCTCAAAATATACATCAACCCGAAATATACGCGCGATGTATACAATATGCCGGCAAAGTCTGTAGGTCCTAACCCATACGTAAAAGTACAGTTCGGCTCGGTTGACGAAGTGGAACGCTATGCCAACCAGATGTTGAAGGAAAAGAAGATACGCTCCTTCAGCTACGACAACCAGAAGGATAACGACTTCTTAAGCACGCTCTTCAATCTGGCACCTCTGCTCTTCTTCGTATTCTTCATCCTTTGGATGTCTGGAAGATTCAGCGGCGGTATGGGCAGCGGCGGTATGGGCGGCGGCATCTTCAGCGTGGGCAAAAGCAAAGCTAAGATGTACGAAAAGGGAAATGCCATCGGCATCACCTTTAAGGATGTGGCCGGACAGGAAGGTGCCAAGCAGGAAGTGAAGGAAATTGTAGACTTCCTGAAAAACCCACAAAAATATACCGACTTGGGTGGTAAGATTCCAAAGGGAGCCCTTCTCGTAGGCCCTCCGGGAACTGGTAAGACCCTCTTGGCTAAGGCTGTTGCCGGCGAGGCTGGCGTACCTTTCTTCTCTATGAGCGGTTCCGACTTCGTTGAAATGTTCGTAGGTGTAGGTGCCTCACGTGTACGCGACCTGTTCCGCCAGGCTAAAGAGAAATCACCTTGTATCATCTTTATCGATGAGATTGATGCTGTAGGCCGTGCCCGCAGCAAGAACCCAGCCATGGGTGGTAATGATGAGCGCGAGAACACCTTGAACGCTCTCCTTACAGAGATGGATGGTTTCGGTACCAACAGTGGTGTCATCATCCTTGCAGCTACCAACCGTGTAGACATGCTCGACAGCGCCTTGCTCCGTGCCGGACGTTTCGACCGCGAAATTCACGTAGATCTCCCTGGTTTGAACGAACGTAAGGCTATCTTCCTGGTTCATCTCAAACCTATCAAGATAGACGAAACAGTAGATGTTGATCTACTGGCCCGTCAGACTCCTGGTTTCTCGGGTGCAGATATTGCCAACGTTTGTAACGAGGCAGCCCTCATTGCTGCACGCCACGACAAGAAGGCTGTGTGCAAACAGGATTTCCTCGATGCAGTAGACCGTATTGTAGGCGGTCTGGAGAAGAAGACTAAGGTGATGACTGCCGACGAGAAGCGTAGCATCGCTCTCCACGAAGCAGGCCACGCAACCATCTCATGGTTCTGCCAGTATGCCAACCCTCTCATCAAGGTTACCATCGTGCCTCGTGGTCAGGCTCTCGGTGCTGCATGGTATCTGCCAGAAGAGCGCCAGATAACCACCAAGGAACAGATGCTCGACGAGATGTGTTCATTAATGGGTGGACGTGCCGCAGAAGAACTCTTCACCGGTCATATTTCGTCAGGAGCCATGAACGACCTGGAGCGCGCCACAAAGAGTGCTTATGCTATGGTAGCTTATCTCGGTATGAGCAAGACGTTGCCAAACATCTGCTTTTACAACCGGAACGAATATGCATTCCAGCGTCCGTACTCTGAGTCTACAGCCCGCGAGATAGACCAGGAAGTTCTGAAGATTGTCAACGAGCAGTATACCCGTGCCAAGAACATTCTGATGGAGCACAAGGAAGGCCACAATGCCTTAGCAGAACTTCTGATCAAGAAAGAGGTGATTATGGCAGAAGACGTAGAACATATCTTTGGCAAACGCCCTTGGTTGAGCCGTTCGCAGGAAATCATGGAAGACGAACAGCCTAAGATAGACGATGACGCCGTAAAGGAACTTCCTGAAGTTCAGGCTGCCATCAAGGAGCATGAAGAGAACCAGAAGAAGAATGCAGATTCTGATGAGACTTCCAAGAAGGATGAAGGTTCGGAAGAAAACAAGAACGAATAAAACAAACCGATATGACTGACAAACAGAAGAATCTAGTGATAAGATCCATCACAGGCGTATTTTTCGTGATGTGCATGGTATCTTGCTTTCTCAATCCCAGGGCAATGGTTATCCTGTTCGCCCTCATTACCGGATTGAGCATCTGGGAGTATTGCGGACTGGTAAACCAGAAGGAGAATGTTACGGTAAACCGTTTCATCAGCACCGTGGCGGGTGTTTACTTCTTCCTTGCCGTGGCTGGTTTCCGCATGGGCATTGTGGGCAATTTTGTGGTTTTCGTACCTTATCTGCTCACCATCCTCTATCTCTTCATCAGCGAACTGTATACAGGCAACAAGGATGCCATCAACGATTGGGCTTACACTATGCTCTCTCAGTTGTACATCGCCTTGCCTTTCTCGATGATCAATGTATTGAGTTTCGAGACATCAGCTTTCGATGGCCAGATACATTACGACATGCTGTTGCCTTTGAGCATTTTCATTTTCCTCTGGACCAATGATACCGGTGCCTATTGCAGCGGTTCGCTTTTCGGCAAGCATAAGCTCTTTCCTCGCATCAGTCCAGCCAAGAGTTGGGAAGGCAGCATAGGCGGAGGCATATTCGTACTGATAGCAGCAGGTATCATCGGCTATATCGCCAACGATGGCGAAGCCCACCGTCTCAGCATTCTCGGTTGGGAAGGTTTAGGTCTGGTTGTGGTATTCTTCGGCACATGGGGCGATCTGGTAGAAAGCCTCTTCAAGCGTACCCTCGGAGTAAAGGATAGCGGCAACATCCTGCCAGGACATGGAGGCATGCTCGACCGCTTCGACTCTTCGCTCATGGCGATACCGGCAGCAGTAATCTACCTATACACCATCCAGTTGTTTGGATAATACATCTTTTATGAGATAAAGGCCAAACCTTAGTTTGGCCAAGCACAAAGAAAGGCAGGGATTCCTCAAAGAACCCCTGCCTTTCTTTTTTTTCATATCACCATAAAAAACACAAGTAGCTTCGTTGGCTCACGAAAGTACTTGCGATAAACTATGCTGTTATCTATTATATTTCTTCAGTGCCTGCTTCACCATCTTGCCCCATGGCTTGATGAGATCATCTGTCCAGTTGCCGGTAGCCTTGGCACGTGGCAAAAGCATGGAACAGGTTTCATCCTTATCCGAAACCGACCAGTTTACCCAACTCACCTTGTTTTTCTCCATTACATCGAGCCATTTCTGATACTCATCAGGAGCCAGAGGACCATTACCCGAAGCCTCCATACCAGCACATTCTGATACAAAGACCGGCAAACCGCTCTTCACGGCAGCCTCCAGTTTATCACGCAGATAATCTTTATGGGTGGCTGCATAGAAATGAAGGGTATACATCACATTCTCCACACCCTCGATAGGGCTCTTTGCTACGATATCAATATCCTGGTCCCAATGCGGACAGCCCATCAGGATGATATTATCCGAATCATACTTTCTGATTTCCGTGATGATGGTTTTAGCGTATACCTTCAAGTCTTCCCATTTATCCTCAACAGGTTCATTGTAGAGTTCGTAAAGCACATGAGGATATTTACCATACTTCTGCGCCATCTTTCCGAAGAAGGCCTTAGCCTCGGCTGTATGCATCTTGTGTGCATGCCAGTCGATAATCACGTAGGTATCATTCTTGATGGCGGCATCTACCACCTGGGTAATGCATTTTAGAGCAAAGTCTGGATTTTCCAGATAGTTGTCGTCTATCTGAATTCCCATGGCTGCTCTGATGATGTTGGCATGCCAGTCTTGCACAAGCCATTTCACCGCATTTTTGTTGTAGAACCGAGGCCAGATGTTGTGCCATCCCAGACTCACGCCTCTCAACACTACAGGGTTACCACTCTGGTCGCAAAGCTGCGCACCTTTTACCTGCAACTGTCCCCATTGCTTTACAGGGTTTGCTGCATACACTTGTGTCATACAAAAGAGGGCACAAATGAGGGTCATTAGTTTTTTCATTTTTTTTAGGGTTTAAAATTAAATATATATTTTGGGGTTTGTTTTTTTTAGGATAGCTAATACTCCTACATAGGTAGCAGATACAAATCTGCCTTAGTCAGCAGTTCTGCAGCGGATTGATATCCGCTGCAGAACTGAAAGAGATTGATTTTTATCAAAACATTTCACCTTTTTCCTGTTCTTCTTCAAAGCGTTCACCCTTCTGGGCTTCCTGCGCCTCATACTGTGCCTGGGCAACACGCTGCTGAGCCTCACGTGCCTTAGCCTCAGCAGCCAGTCGGGCTTTTTCTGCTCGCTTCTGCGCCGCCAAAGCTTCCTCTTCGGCACGTTTCTTAGCAGCCTCGGCTTCAGCTATCGCCTTCTGTCGCGCACGTTCTGCAGCCTCAGCTGCAGCTTTGGCTTCAGCTTCAGCACGCTCACGAGCCATACGGAGAAGCATTTCCCTACGCTTAACCAGAAGATCAAACATGATGCCCGCAGCCTCATCCGGCGCAACCTTATCGCCTAACTGAGTTCGAACTTCCTGATATTCTGCCAACATCTTATCCCTGCCAGGTTCTCCCGGAAGAATCTGATAAAGTTCGTTGGCAATACCATCAACCGTAAAGCGGTCGGCAAGCATCTCCGGCACAATCTCCTTATTGGCGATAAGATTCACCAGCGAGATAAACTTCACTTTGATGATATGCTTGAAACCGAAACGGATGAGATGAGGTACAGGCGTTTCATAACATACCACCTGAGGCACATCGAAAAGAGCCGTCTCTAAAGTTGCAGTACCACTGGTAACAAGAGCTGCCGTAGCATGCGACAAGAGCGGATAAGTCTTGTTACGCACCAGTTTGACAGGTGTACCTTTGATAAACTTCTCATAGTAAGCATCGTCTATCGAAGGAGCACCGGCAAGCACCATCTGATAATCTTCAAAACGCTCAGCCACCTCAATCATCGCCGGCAGATTATCTTTGATTTCCTGCAGACGGCTTCCTGCCAGCAAAGCGATAACAGGACGATAGGTGTCAAGATTATTCTCCTGACAGAACTCCGTAAAACTCTGATGATATCCCGACCTGAACTCCCCTACTTCCTGAGCCGTAGGATTACCCACATAGTGAATAGGATAACGGTGCTTCTTTTCGAAGAACGGCACCTCGAATGGCAAGATAGAGAAAAGTTCAACGATATCACGTTTAATGCTGCGGATCCGCCACTCCTTCCATGCCCATATCTTAGGAGAAATGTAATAATAGGCAGGGATATTGGTGTTCTTTTTCAAGAACTTAGCTATCTTGAGATTAAATCCCGGATAATCTACCAGTATCACTACATCCGGCTCCCATTTCACAATATCTTCCTTGCATCTCTTCAGGTTCGAAAAGATGGTACCCAAATGTAGCAGTACAGGCACAAAACCCATATAAGCCAACTCCTTAAAATGCTTGACGCGAGTGCCACCTTCAGCAGCCATCAAATCACCGCCGAAGAAACGGAATTCAGCAAACTCGTCTATTTTTTTCAACGAGCGCATCAATCTGCTGGCATGCAAATCTCCACTAGCCTCGCCTACTATCAGGTAATACTTCATAATTCAAAATTCTTTAACCAATCATAATCCGTTACATCAATCTTAGTTGGGGTAATAGCGATGTAACCATGATTCACAGCCCACTGGTCGGTATCCGTTGTCTCAGGTTCGTCATTACGGTATTCACCCACCATCCAATAATAATCATATCCATGCGGATGAGTGCGATGATCCACCTCATTGATCCAGGAGCCATGAGTCATCCGGCAACCCTTGAAACCCTTGAACGGAGGCAAAGCCGGGAAGTTGACATTCAGACAGGTATATTCTGGCAATCCCTTCTCCAGCACCATCTTAACAACCTTCAGTACCCCATCGTGCAAAGGAGTGAGATCAGCATTTTCATCATAATTGCAACTGCTGAAGGCTATGCTTGGAATATGCTGCATACAGCCCTCCTTAGCTACACCCATAGTTCCCGAATAATGATTATTCACGCTCGAATTGTCACCATGATTGATACCGCCGATAATCAGATCAGGCTTGCGATCAGCAAGAAACTGATCCAACGCTAGTTTCACACAGTCAACCGGTGTGCCGCTACATGACCAAACCTCAACATCATTCCCCATATTGTGGCGACGCTTCAGGCGCAAGGGAGTAGTAGCCGAGAAGGCACAGGCGAATCCCGAGCGGGCACTTTCCGGTGCAACAACCAGCAGGTCGCACCAGTCTTTCAGAAAGCTCACCAGGGTCTTGATTCCATTGGCATGATAGCCATCATCATTCGAAATTAATACTAACGGTTTCTTATTTTCCATAAAAATATCTTTCTTTTTGGTGCAAAAGTACGAAAAAACCTTTAAAGATAGCGACTTTCTCACAATATTTTTGTATCTTTGCCGAAAATTTACTAAGAAAATGGGAAAAATCATCGCATTAGCTAACCAAAAAGGCGGTGTAGGAAAGACTACTACCACCATTAACTTGGCAGCATCGCTTGCCACGCTAGAGAAAACGGTACTCGTAGTGGACGCCGACCCACAGGCAAACGCTTCCAGTGGATTGGGCGTGGACATCAGCGAGGTAGACTGCTCGCTCTACGAATGCATCATCGACCATGCAGACGTGCGCGATGCCATCTACACCACCGACATTGATGGACTCGACATCATACCTAGTCATATCGACCTGGTAGGTGCCGAGATAGAGATGCTGAATCTCAAAAATCGCGAAAAGGTGATTAAGACATTACTGCAGCCTATCCGTGACGAATACGACTATATCCTGATAGATTGTTCGCCTTCGCTCGGCCTCATCACCGTCAATTCGTTGACGGCAGCCGACAGTGTCATCATCCCAGTTCAATGTGAATATTTCGCTCTTGAAGGTATCAGCAAATTGCTCAACACCATCAAGATAATCAAGAGCAAGCTGAATCCGAAACTTGAGATAGAAGGTTTCCTGCTCACCATGTATGATAGTCGTCTACGCCTTGCCAACCAGATATACGACGAGGTGAAACGCCACTTCCAGGAATTGGTGTTCAAGACCGTAATCCAGCGCAACGTGAAGCTGAGCGAGAGTCCGAGCCATGGTCTCCCAGTTATCCTTTACGATGCAGAAAGCAATGGAGCCAAGAACCATCTGGCCTTGGCAAAGGAGATTATCAACAAGAATAGTTAAGATTTGGAAATTGAACTCTTTTAGAAAGTTCAATGTTCAAAATTAAAAGTAAAAAAAATGGCAGTACACAAGAAATACAACAACGGTACAAAGAGCAACGCTTTAGGACGCGGACTCGATGCCCTCATCTCTACCGAGGGAGTGCGCACCCAGGGCAGCAGTACCATCAATGAAATTCCTCTCGACCAGATTGAGGCGAATCCCAATCAGCCACGCCGGGAGTTTGACGACGAAGCCCTACATGAGCTCGCCGAAAGCATCAAGGCCATAGGCATCATCCAGCCTATCACCTTAAGACAGGTTTCAGAAAACAGATTTCAGATTATCGCCGGTGAACGCCGCTGGCGCGCTTCACAACTTGCGGGGCTGACAGCTATCCCTGCATACATCCGCACCATCAGCGATGAGAACGTAATGGAAATGGCGCTCGTAGAGAATATCCAGCGCCAAGACCTCAACGCCATAGAAATAGCACTCGCCTACGAACACCTTCTGGAAAACGAGGGTATGACACAGGAGAAAATTTCAGAACGTGTGGGCAAGAGCCGTGCAGCTATCGCCAACTATTTGCGACTGCTCAAACTTCCTGCCCAGGTGCAGATGGCACTACAGAAGAAAGAAATCGACATGGGTCATTGCCGTGCCCTACTGGCCCTCGACTCACCTTCGCTGCAAATCAAGTTGTTCAAGGAGATACAAAAGAACGGCTACTCAGTAAGAAAGGTTGAAGAGATGGTACAGCGACTCAAGAGCGGAGAAGACATCGAGAGCGGTAAGAAAACCATCACGGCTAAGGCTCAGATGTCTGAGGAATTTACACAACTCAAAAACCGCCTATCACAGTTTCTCAATACAAAAGTGCAGTTCACCTGCTCTGCTAAGGGCAAGGGAAAAATCAGCATTCCATTCGCCAACGAAGAGGAGCTGGAGCACATCATGAATGTTTTCGATCAGTTAAAGCAAGAATAAAAGTGAAACTCAGTATATCACAAATCTGTTTAGCAACCCTGCTGCTTCTGGCACCAATGGGCGCACAGGCACAGAAGTCGAAACAAAAAAAACAAGTGACCGATGTGCCAACCATTGCATCAGCCGACTCGGCAAAAATAGCCATCGACTCGATGCTTACCGCACAAGACAGCAGCAAACTGGCAAGCCTCACCCAATCAGCAAAGCCTGTACGCAAAAAGCGCAACTGGGCAACCTGGCGACCTGATACCAAGCGTGCCATGTGGTTGGCACTTGTATTACCTGGTGCCGGACAGATATACAATCGCAAATATTGGAAACTGCCTTTCATCTATGGCGGTTTCGTAGGCTGTACATACGCCATCACCTGGAACAACCAGATGTATCACGACTATTCGCAAGCCTACATGGATATTATGGACGATGACCCCAACACCCAGAGCTACAATCAGTTTCTGCACTTGGGTGCCCAGATCAACGAATCGAACATAGAACGCTATAAGGAAATCTTCCGCAAGCGAAAAGATAAATATCGCCGTTGGAGAGACTTGGGAACCTTCGTCATGATAGGCATCTATGCCTTCTCAGTGATTGATGCCTACGTAGATGCATCGCTCTCGGAATTTGACATCTCCGATGATCTCTCGCTCAGAATAGAGCCTACCATGCTGAATAACGGCAACAAGACTGCCAATCCGCTGCGGTCTGGAAGCCTCGGCGTAAGTTGCTCACTCACATTTTAATGCGTGAGGAGTTAGAATACACCTATATATATTATAACGCAAAATAGAAATTAGAAACATAGACGAGATAAAACATCAATATGAAGAAAATACTAGTCATGGCAGCAGCGATGCTGTTCAGCTTACAAGGCATTCATGCCCAAACCGACGTTACAGAAGAAACAGATAACGATGATATCATCACCGTTACCGACAAAGACGGAAAGCAGGAGGAAATCGAAGTACCTGAGGGAATGGAAGATAACCTCGATAGCCTGCTCCACCTTTACAATGCACAGACTTACATGATGGCAGATACAACCTGCAAATACCGCGATATAAACCCTGTCTTCGAGAAGGAAGTGTATATCGACCGTCTGAAGAGAATGCCTACCATCATCGAAATGCCATACAATGAGGTAGTACAGAAATTCATAGACCGATACAGCGGCAAACTACGCCGTTCGGTAAGTTTCATGTTGGGAGCAAGCAACTTCTACATGCCTATTTTCGAAGAGGCATTAGAGGCTTACAACCTGCCACTGGAACTGAAATATCTGCCAGTTATCGAATCGGCACTTAACCCTAAAGCTGTATCACGCGTTGGTGCCACAGGTTTATGGCAGTTTATGCTGCCTACCGGCAAGCGATATGGACTGGAAGTAAACTCACTCATCGATGAACGCCGCGACCCGGTAAAAGCATCCTATGCAGCCGCTCACTATCTGAGCGACCTGTACAAAATATTCGACGATTGGAGCCTCGTGATTGCAGCTTACAACTGCGGTCCAACCAATGTCAACAAGGCCATCCATCGTGCAAAAGGCAACGCCGACTACTGGAACATCTATCCATATCTGCCAAAGGAAACACGTGGATATGTACCAGCTTTCATTGCTGCCAACTACATCATGAACTACTACTGCGATCATAACATCTGCCCTATGGTAAGCGAACTGCCAGTAAAGACAGACACTATCATAGTATCAAAAGATATCCACCTGGAGCAGATTTCCAAAGTGCTGAACATCAACATCGAGCACCTGCGCAATCTGAATCCACAGTATCGTCATGATATCATCAACGGATTGAACCATCCGATGGTATTGCGTCTTCCATCTACCCTCATCGGTAGTTTCATCGACCAGCAGGACAGCATCTGTGCTTACAGAGCCGACGAACTCTTCCAGAAGCGCGCTACAGTAGATGTCAACGATGCACAGCCTACCTATAGCCGCCCACGAAGCAGCTACAGTCGCCACAGTGCTTATTCACGCAGCAAGAAGAGCAGCAAACGAGGCAGAAACAGAAAACAAGGCAGCAAGAGTGTTACCATCAAGAATGGTGATACCCTTTCTGAAATAGCAGCACGCCACGGAACAACCGTTAAGAAACTGCGCAAACTGAACGGCATCAAGGGTAACAGTATCCGTGCCGGAAAGAAAATCAAAGTGAAATAAAAGAACTACGTCCGCTGTAGTTTTTTCAGTCTAATTAAGAACATTATTTATTGGAGAGACCCACTATGGATGACCAGAACTTGAAAGACCTCGAAAGAGAGCAGGCTGATAACCAGTTGATTGGCAATGCCTTTCAACACCTGCTTGACACCTACCTGAGTTCGCGACACCGCAAGAAGGTAGATATAGTGACCAAGGCATTCAATTTCGCCCGACAGGCGCACAAAGGTGTGCGCCGCCTCTCGGGCGAACCATATATCATGCACCCTATCGCCGTGGCTCAGATAGCCTGCGAGGAGATGGGGCTCGGCTCAACGAGCATCTGTGCCGCACTGCTTCATGATGTGGTAGAAGATACCGACTACACAGTAGAAGATATCTCAAACATCTTTGGAGCCAAGGTGGCACAAATCGTTGATGGACTCACCAAAATCAGTGGTGGAATCTTCGGCGATAAGGCATCAGCACAGGCAGAAAACTTCAAAAAACTGTTGCTCACTATGAGCGATGACATCCGTGTTATCCTTATCAAGATTTGCGACCGCCTGCACAACATGCGCACGCTGGAATCGCAACCGGCCAACAAACAATACAAGATTGCGGGCGAAACCTTGTATATTTATGCACCTCTCGCCAACCGATTGGGCTTGAACAAGATCAAGACCGAACTCGAAGACCTCAGCTTCCGCTACGACCATCCACAGGAGTATGCCAACATAGAGCATAAACTTGCCGATACCGAATCGCAGCGCGATACCCTCTTCGAGAGTTTTACTGCACCTATCCGCGAAGAACTCGACAAGTTAGGCGTAGAATACAAAATCAAAGCACGTGTGAAGAGCCCTTATTCTATTTGGAACAAGATGCAGAACAAGCACGTTACCTTCGATGAGATTTACGACATTCTTGCTGTGCGCATCATCTTTACGCCAAAGGTAAGAGCAAACGAAGTAAACGAATGTTTCAATATCTACGTAGCCATCAGCAAAATCTACAAAAGCCATCCTGACCGTCTACGCGACTGGTTGAACCATCCGAAAGCAAACGGTTATCAGGCACTCCACGTTACCCTGATGAGTAAGCAGGGAAGATGGATAGAAGTGCAGATCCGTTCCGACCGTATGGACGAGGTAGCAGAAAAGGGGTTTGCTGCCCACTGGAAATACAAAGAAGGAAACGAAGGTGAATATACAGAAGATGAGAACGAGCTGAACGACTGGCTCAGCACCATCAAGGAGATTCTGGACGATCCGCAGCCGGATGCCATGGACTTCCTCGATGCCATCAAGCTGAACCTCTATGCTTCAGAAATCTTCGTCTTCACACCAAAGGGAGAAATCAAGACGATGCCGGCAGGCTGTACTGCCCTCGACTTCGCCTTCCAGATTCATACCTTCCTGGGCAGCCACTGTATCGGAGCCAAGGTAAACCATAAGCTGGTTCCGCTGAGCCATAAGCTGCAAAGTGGCGACCAGGTTGAGATCCTTACTTCCAAGAGCCAGCATGTACAGGAAGAATGGGTAAACTTCGTCAGTTCGGCCAAGGCAAAGAGCAAGATTCTGGCCATCCTGCGCCGCGATTCACGAGAGGTTCAGAAGAAGGGAGAAAACATACTCACCGAATGGCTCAAGAAGAACAGCATCGAGATGAGTGCGTCGGTGGTAGACCGCCTATGCGATTTTCATAATATCCAGAAGCCTGAAACCCTCTTCCAGTCATTGGGAGACCATCAGATTATCCTAGGCGATAAAGACTTCGATGAGTTGCAGGGCAAGCCTAAAAAACAGCAGACCAACAGCTGGCGCAATTATATCCCATTCCTGGGCAAGAGCAAGGAGAAGGCTCAAGAAAAAGGCATCGTGAAGCCTCAGGATCTTTTCGTGGTGGGCAAAGACTTCAACAAGAAGAAGCCACTCATCCTGACCGAGGAGAACATCAACCAGTTTATCTTCCCTAGCTGCTGCCATGCGATTCCTGGCGATGACGTTATGGGCTTTATCGACAACAAGAACCGCATCGAAATCCATAAGCGCTCTTGCAGCATAGCAGCCAAACTGAAGTCCAGTTTCGGCAACCGCATCGTAGATGCCAAATGGGACATGCACAAGCAGATACTCTTCGATGCTACCATCGAAATCAAGGGTATCGACCGTAAGGGCATGCTGCTGGATGTAAGTAAGGTGATTAGCGACCAGTTGGGTATCAATATCCACAAGGTAACTATCAGTAGCGACAACGGCATCTTCGACGGTACCATCGAACTCCGTGTTCACGACCGCGAAGAAGTTAAGACCATTATGAACCAACTCCGAAATATTGATGATCTGCAAGAAGTACAGAGAATCCTGTAACTTAGGAGTTTATGATAATAAAGAAAAGATAAATAATAGAGAATCGCCGGATTTAAAATCTGGCGATTCTCTATGAAATCATACAGATTTCAACATCTTATAAAAACAGATTCAAAACAACAAACTTAAAAACAATATGAAAAAATTATTCTTATCATTTTTAATGATGTTGACCCTGTTGCCTCTGGCAGCAGCCAACAAGTATGACAACCCCGACACGATTGTAGTATCCCGTGATGGTACCGGCGAATTCCGCACCATCGACGAAGCCATCGAAGTATGTCGTGCTTTCATGGATTACAGCAAGGTAATCTACGTAAAGAAAGGCGTGTACAAGGAGAAACTCATCCTCCCTTCATGGCTCACCAACATCACCATCTGTGGTGAAGACCGTGATAACACTATCATTACATGGGACGATCATGCCAACATCAAGATGCCTACAGGTGGACTCGATTCAGAAGCTGCTGTAAAGGGTAAACCGATGGGTACATTCCGCACTTATACCCTGAAGGTACAGGGCAGTTACATCACCCTGAAGAACATCACCATTGAGAACAATGCTGCCAAACTGGGACAAGCTGTCTCCCTGCATCTTGAAGGCGATCATATCCTGGTTCAGAACTGCCGTCTGCTGGGCAATCAGGATACCGTTTATACAGGTATAGCCAACAACCGTTCAGCCTTCTATGATTGCTACATCGAAGGAACCACCGATTTCATCTTTGGTCCGGGAAGAGCATGGTTTGAGAATTGTGAGATTCGCAGCAAGGCCAACAGCTACATCACAGCCGCATCCAGTCCTGCCGGTCAGGAATATGGCTATGTATTCAACAAGTGCAAGCTTACCGCCGAGCCAGGTATAGACAAGGTTTATCTGGGCCGCCCATGGCGCCCTTATGCAGCTACCCTCTTCATGAATTGCGAAATGGGCAGCCACATCCGTCCAGAAGGATGGCACAACTGGGGCAAGCATAGCAACGAACAGACAGCCCGCTACAGCGAATATAACAACCACGGTTCAGGTGCTGCAACCAAGGCACGCGTAGCCTGGAGCCGTCAGCTCACCAAGAAAGAAGCAGCTAAAGTTACCATCAAGAATGTCTTCGGCGAAGAAGCGTGGTAACCCTAGCTAATCATAAAGTCCAAAGTTACTAAACCAGTCCATCGAGCTGCTTTTTGAGTTCTTTGAGCTGGTCTCTTACAGAAATAAGAGTGTCGAGAACTTCAGAAGATTTCTCGGCACCCGTTCTGTTTTGGTTCAGATACTTACGGGCAGCCGCAATCTTCAATCCCTTCACCTTGATAAGGTTGTAGATGAGCCTTACCTGCTCAATATCCTTATCGGTATACTGACGCACTTTATTGCCAGCAACCTTCGGTTTGAGAAAAGGAAACTCCTTTTCCCAATATCTCAACGTAGAGTCGTTTAGACCAAACATTTCACCTACTTCCTTGATAGAATAGTACAATTTCGTTGTTTTATCTGGAATTATTGCCATTTTTTCCGTCTTTAATTTCAAAAATAATTAATTTAGTTGCAAAATTAAACAATTCTTCTTATCTTTGCAAAGATTTTCGGAAGAAAATGCCCTAAAGGGCAAAAATATTTTCTGAGAGGACACTCAATCCCCTCTCCCAAACAGGAAAAAGAAATTAAAGATAAATATAAAAAAGATATGATGACAGCTAATGAAGTGCGCGAATCCTTCAAGAAATTCTTCGAAGGTAAAGGCCACAAGATTGTTCCATCAGCACCTATGGTTATCAAGGATGACCCAACGCTGATGTTTACAAACGCTGGTATGAACCAGTGGAAAGACATCATCCTCGGTACAAAAGACCCAGGCAAGGATGTTCGTCGTGTTGATACTCAGAAATGTCTCCGTGTAAGCGGTAAGCACAACGACCTCGAAGAGGTGGGTCACGATACTTACCACCACACCATGTTCGAGATGCTCGGTAACTGGAGCTTCGGCGACTACTTTAAGGAGGGTGCCATCGATATGGCATGGGAGTATCTTACTGAAGTTTTGAAGCTCAACCCTGCCGATCTCTACGTTACCGTATTCGAGGGTAGCAAGGAGGAAGGTCTGGAACGCGACAACGAGGCGGCAGGTTACTGGGCTAAGCACGTGCCAGCCGACCACATCATCAACGGTAACAAGCACGACAACTTCTGGGAGATGGGCGAAACAGGTCCTTGCGGTCCTTGCTCAGAGATTCACGTGGATTCTCGTACTCCAGAGGAGAAGGCTCAGGTGCCAGGCCGTGAGTTGGTAAACAAGGATAACCCTCAGGTCATCGAAATCTGGAACATCGTGTTCATGCAGTACAACCGCAAGGCTGATGGTTCTCTCGAACCACTCCCAATGCACGTTATCGATACAGGTATGGGCTTCGAGCGCTTGGTTCGCATGTTGCAGGACAAGCACTCTAACTATGATACTGATATCTTCCAGCCAATCATCAAGGAAATCGAGGCTATCTCTGGCAAGAAGTATGGCTTCACTACTCCTACTGGTGAGAATGGCGAGGGCAAGGATGAGCAGGAGAAGATTGATATCGCTATGCGTGTCTGCGCCGACCACCTCCGTGCCGTAGCCTTCTCTATCGCCGATGGTCAGTTGCCAAGCAACGCCAAGGCAGGTTACGTAATCCGACGCATTTTGCGCCGTGCCGTACGTTACGCTTACACATTCCTCGGTCAGAAGCAGGCATTCATGTACAAGCTCGTCAATGTATTGGTAGAGCAGATGGGTGCAGCCTTCCCAGAGTTGCCAGCTCAGCAGGAACTCATCACCCGCGTGATGAAAGAGGAAGAGGATTCATTCCTCCGCACATTGGAGAAAGGTATCAACCTCCTCAATGGCGATATGGACGAGCTCAAGGCTCATGGCGAGACTCAGCTTGATGGCGTAAGCGCATTCCGTCTCTTCGATACATATGGTTTCCCTCTCGACCTGACAGAGCTTATCTGCCGTGAGAATGGTTACACCGTAGATGCTGCAGGCTTCGACGAGGAGATGAAGAAGCAGAAAGAGCGTGCCCGCAATGCTGCTGCTGTAGAGAACGGCGACTGGGAGGTTTTGAAAGAAGGCGACCAGAACTTCGTGGGTTACGACTATACAGAATATGAGTGCCACATCCTGCGCTACCGCAAGGTGACTCAGAAGAAGAACTCTTTCTATGAGCTGGTACTCGACAACACTCCATTCTATGGTGAGATGGGTGGACAGGTTGGCGACAAGGGTGTACTCGTTAGCGAGAACGAGACCATCCAGGTTATCGACACCAAGCGCGAGAACAACCAGAGCATCCACATCGTAAAGGAGTTGCCAAAGGATGTAAACGCAGATTTCATGGCTTGCGTAGATATCGAGAACCGCGAGGGAAGTGCAGCCAACCATACAGCTACCCACTTGCTCGACTACTGCCTGAAGCAGGTTTTGGGCGACCACGTAGAGCAGAAGGGTTCTTATGTAGATAAGGATACATTGCGTTTCGACTTCTCTCACTTCCAGAAGGTAACTGATGAGGAGCTCCGCAAGGTAGAGCACATGGTAAACGAGATGATCCGTGCCGACTATCCATTGGATGAGCACCGCGATACTCCTATCGAGGAGGCTAAGGAACTTGGCGCTATCGCCCTCTTCGGCGAGAAGTATGGCGACAAGGTTCGTGTGGTTCGCTTCGGTCCATCTGCCGAGTTCTGTGGTGGTATTCACGCCAAGAGCACCGGTAAGATTGGTTTCTTCAAGATTATCTCTGAGAGCAGCGTAGCAGCCGGCATCCGTCGTATCGAGGCTTTGACTGGCAAAGCATGCGAGGAGGCTATCTACGGCTTGCAGGATACCATCGTAGCCTTGAAGGGCTTGTTCAACAATGCCAAAGATCTCGAAGGTGTCATCAGAAAGTACATCGACGAGCACGATGCCTTGAAGAAGGATGTTGAGAAGTTCCAGGCTCAGGCTGTAGAGCGTGCCAAGGATAAGCTTGTAGAGAATGCAAAAGAAATCAATGGTGTGAAGGTTGTTACAGCCGTATTGCCAATGGAGCCAGCAGCTGCCAAGGATTTGGTATTCAAGGTTCGCGAGGCATTGCCAGAGAACATGATCTGCGTGGTAGGTTCTGTTTATAACGACAAGCCTATGCTCAGCGTAATGTTCAGCGATGATATGGTTAAGGATCACGGTTTGAACGCTGGTAAGATGATTCGCGAAGCTGCCAAGTTGATTCAGGGCGGCGGTGGCGGTCAACCTCACTATGCTCAGGCTGGCGGTAAGAACAAGGACGGCTTGAGCGCTGCAGTAGATAAGGTTGTAGAGTTGGCTCAACTGTAATCAGCTTCCACAAATGAATATTTGATAGAGTTATCTTAACTCTTATATATAATTAAGGTATAAAGGGTTGTAATCCATCTTTTCGAGGATTGCAACCCTTTTTCTATTGACATTAAAGGGGTCTCCATATCATAATTATCAATTTATGATAATCATCAAATGATAAAATTCCTTATTTTATTATCATTTTATGATAATCACTTTATGATAATCGGAATAAAAGTTGTATCTTTGCAGAAGATAAGCTGCACTCGGCAATTTGTAAGCAAGCTTACATTGCGCTCCTTTGCATTATCTTTGCAGCCGTTGAATATATAATAAGGTATAGATATGGTAATGAAGAATCCTTTTGTAACAAATGGTTACGCCGGTCCGGAATACTTCTGCGACCGTATGGAAGAAACCCAGCATATCACAGAGATGCTGACCAATGAGAATAACATGGCTCTGATTTCCCCTCGACGCATCGGAAAGACAGAGCTGATTCACCATTGCTTTGCCCAGCCAGTCATCCAAAAAGATTATTATACTTTTATCATAGACATCTATTCAACCAATTCCGTCAGCGATCTGGTCAATATGTTCGGCAAAGCCATTATTGATGAACTTCGCCCTAAAGGCAGAAGCGCTTGGGAGAAATTCCTGATAGCACTCTCTTCTCTCCGTTCAGAAATCTCTTTCGATATCAACGGGGCTCCAGTTTGGGGAATAGGCATCGGCAACATAGTAAATCCCGAAATTACGCTTGATGAGATATTCTCTTATCTCAACCAAGCCGACAAGCCATGTCTTGTTGCCATCGACGAGTTTCAGCAAATCACCAACTATGCCGACAACCGCATAGAAGCTTTACTCCGTACCTACATTCAGCGTTGCACCAATGCCCACTTCATCTTCTCGGGTTCTCACCGCCATCTGATGGCAGAAATGTTCACATCTCCTGCCCGCCCATTCTATCAGAGCGTGACGCTGATGAACCTGAAGCCTCTGGATGTGGAGAAATACAAGGAGTTTGCCACAGCCAAGTTCGAGGAGCGCAACAAACATCTAGATACTGCCATTATCGGAGAACTCTTCGCCCGTTTCGGTGGTGTCACTTCATACATCCAGCGAGTAATGAATGTTCTCTTCCTCAAGACTCCCGAACAGGGTACCTGCACTCTGGATATGGTAGATGACGCCATCAACTACAATCTCAACATGGCATCAGACACCTACGAGACCCTTCTGCGCCAGATGCCGGAAAAGCAGCGCAATGTCTTCATCGCCATCTCTGCAGAGGGCGAAGCCAGAAGCGTAAAGAGCGGAGCCTTCGCCAAGAAATATCATCTCCCGTCGCCAAGCTCTGTAAATTCCGCCCTGAAGGGATTGCTGGAGAAGGATTTCATCACCCAGCAGGATGATGCCTACGTGGTATATGATAAGTTCTTCGATTTATGGCTGAAGAAGTATCTGAAATAGTATAAGGTGATTCCAATATTTTTTGTTACCTTTGCACCCAAATTTAAATATATATTCAATATGGCTATTATAAAGACAGTAGAGGGAAAGACTCCTCAATGGGGAAAGAATTGTTTTATCGCTGAGAACGCAGTACTGACTGGTGACTGTATTCTTGGTGATGACTGCAGCATCTGGTATAGTGCGGTATTGCGCTCTGACGTGGATGCCATCAGATGTGGAAACAGAGTGAATGTACAGGATTGCGCCTGCATCCATCAAACCGGTACGATGCCTTGCATCCTGGAGGATGATGTATCTGTGGGACATGGTGCCATCGTCCACGGAGCCACAGTTAGGAAAGGTGCTCTCATCGGAATGAATGCCACTGTGCTTGACAAGGCTGACATTGGAGAAGGGGCTATTATTGCAGCAGGTGCTGTAGTTACCCATGGCACCAAAGTTCCTGCACATGAGATTTGGGCGGGTATTCCAGCCAGAAAGGTGAAAGCCTGCGCTCCCGGCCAAGCCGAGGAGTTTGCCAAACATTATTCCGGCTACATCAAAGACTGGTATCTGAAGGAAGATTAATTGTTACAACGAGCATTTAATATCATTGAAACGATACCATCTATAAGTTATAAAAACCAAAAATAGATAAGTTTTATCACTTATAAGTGAAACTTTTCGTATATTTGCAGAAAATTTCATTTATAAGTGATAAAATCATCAATTACATTTCCTTCCTTTGTGAAGCCTATATCCTACACAAGGTGAACCGCTATGACATCCACGGCAAACGTATCTTTGAAACCAACGATAAGTTTTATTTTGAAGACAACGGCATTAGAAATGCCATTGCCGGGGGAACACGTGAAGGAGACATTGAGAAAGTGATAGAGAATATCATCTATCAGAACCTCATACGCTTGGGCTATCAAGTTTATGTAGGACTGACGGCATCACGCACCTGCATCTTCGCAAGTTACTGACAGAAGGAATATAAAAACGAACCTCTTCTTTTTCCATTTGCTTGGCAACTTCCTTTACGTCATCCGTTGCATTCCAATTCAATTGCGCACACAGTGTATTCGCATTTTGAACCCCAAAAATCCTTAATGACCGAAAATGACCGTGACCTTAATGACCGGATTTTAGGTAGAAACAAAAAAAGACCGCTCTCCTCGTATTGAGGTGAGCGGTCGATTTATTTATGGATGAGTCTGCTTATTATAATAAGGTAGACTCCATGTTCTTTATCCCATGCAGCTCGTTACTCCGAGCGTAGTAGCGATAGCGGTCAGTATACTGATAGCTATCTGAAGAATTGTTTTCCAGGTTTTCATTTTTTTGAATGTTGAATGTTGAGTGTTGAATGTTGACTTTTTTGGGGGTGGATAGGCTTGGCTAGGGGCTAGCACCCTAGCCAGTCTATCCTTGGGCTATTCAAGGCCGTCGCCAGATTCAGAGCCTTGACCGTCGCTGCCGGTCTGACCGGTGTTTGAACCACCTGGGGTAGAACCGTCTGGCGTATTATCCGGAGTAGTTGGCGCGTTGAGGTCAACGTTGGTCTTACCCTCCTTAATCGCCTTGATAACGGCTGCCTGAGCGCTGCGGCTGGCTACGAGGTTGAACTCGGCGTCATCACGAAGGTTCTTGAACTCCTGACCTGGCTCCCACTGAACCTTTACGCCGGTGATATTCTGTGCGGTGAACTTGTCAGCATCCTCAGCACCCTTCGAGGTGAGAAGGAGAGAGAAATCACCGAGATCGCCCAGACGGATTTTCTTGCCCTCAAGCAACATCTCACGCATGCAGTCTACGGCGATGTAGAGGATGGCGCTGATGTCAGCTCTTGAATAAACACTGCCATGAGAGGTGATGTGCTTGGCAAACTTCTCGATGGTCATGATGTCGGTGTACTGTGAGATGGCGAAAGCATTCTGCTTCTCAGTCTTCACGAGTTCCAGGT
>OHBU01000289.1_pt1 | contig 21828 bp, 19 predicted proteins | sample 1577421 | NCBI WGS metagenome assembly OHBU01 (sample SAMEA3879550, study PRJEB24766) | human gut metagenome | biome: human-associated habitat; feature: feces | place: USA | collected 1985/1987 | reverse complement strand
CCATGCACTATGACGATGACGGCATACCCGAACCCGTGCGCAAGCCCAAGGGCGACAGTGCTGCCGCCGACATAGAGGCGGTACGGCCACGACCGCGCAGCGACCGGTATATCTGGGGTATATATATTATGCTGTGTCTGATCTCAGTGGTTGAGCTTTTCAGCGCTTCTTCGCGCGAAATTGTCAACGGCAATGTGCTACATCCGCTGCTACGCCACGTCGGGCTGCTCTCCGTAGGATTTCTGATAATGCTGCTGTTGCAGCGCATGCATTACAACCGGGTCTACAAATGGACAACTGTGATAGTCATCTTGGCTGTCGGAGCTGCGATTTATACGATGTTCTTCGGCAATGTCATCAACGGCGCGCGTCGCTCGTTCTCGCTTTTGATTGTCACGGTCCAACCGTCCGAGATACTCAAAATGACGGCGGCGCTGCTGATAGCGCGAGTACTGGCCGTATCGCAGATTAACGGCGGGCGCGACATCTCCAATAGAGGTATTATATTGGTCTCCGGTACGGTGCTGTTCTTCGGAATGTTGCTGATTAACCAGGGTCTCACCAATACCGCCCTACTTATGATTATAAGCCTGTCCATGATGCTTATAGGAGGTGTCAGCTGGCGCAAATGGCTGATAGTTTGCGGGATATACGCCGTACTCGGCATAGGGTACGAAGGCATAAAGATGTCTTCAACGTCGAAGGCCGACGAGGCGGAGCGTATCGAGAATGTTGCCGGTGGCATCGAGACCGACCGCTCGGACGTGCGCAAGAGCCGTATACTCAACTTTATGCGCTCCGACAAATATAACGAACCCATCACCAGCGAAAACAGACAAGAGCAGTACTCCTACATTGCGCAGGCCAATGGTGGCATCTTCGGTGTCGGACCGGGACGCTCCCGCGAGGCTGCGCGTCTGCCATTGGCTTTTTCGGACTACATATACGCCATCATCGTCGAGGATACCGGGCTGGTGGGCGGATTGGTGGTGATGCTGCTATATCTATTCCTACTGTTACGCGCCGGACATTTGGCTACGAAATGCACCAAGGCGTATCCGGCGCTATTGGTGATAGGCATGTCCGTGTTTATTACCTGTCAGGCGCTTGTGCACATAGGCATAGTCGTGGGAACGCTGCCGGTGAGCGGCCAGCCTTTGCCGCTCATATCCAAGGGAGGATCGTCTGTCATCATCACCTCGGTGGCACTGGGTATCATGCTCAGTGTCAGTCGTCATGCCACACGCCGTGGCGCACGCGAGGAAATGCGTGACCGTATCAGCACAATAGACGACAAAGTGCTTGCCGATAATCCTACCGTACTGTAGAGACTATACACACATACACATACAAGCAAACAATGCAACCCGATATCGAAACATCCAAAACCACCGCCAATGCCGGCAATAAAAGTCGGGAACTGCTGCATCGCGTCATCATCAGCGGCGGCGGCACCGGCGGGCACATCTTCCCGGCGCTATCCATAGCCGATGAGATACGGCGGCGCAACCCCGAAGCCGAGATACGCTTCGTGGGTGCCAACGGACGTATGGAAATGGAGCGCGTGCCCGCAGCCGGTTACGAGATCGTCGGACTGCCGGTGGCAGGCTTCGACCGCAAGCGTCTGTGGCGTAATTTCGCCGTCATTGTCAAATTGCTCAAAAGCATGCGCATGGCGCGCAAGGTGCTGAAGCGGTTCCGGCCCGACATCGCCGTCGGTGTAGGGGGCTACGCCAGCGGTCCCATGCTCAAGGCGGCCCAGAAAAAGGGCATACCGACGCTCATCCAGGAGCAGAACTCCTATGCCGGCGTCACCAACAAGCTCCTCGCCCGCAAGGCCAAAGCCATCTGCGTGGCCTACGACGGCATGGAGCGCTTCTTCCCCGCCGAGGCCATCGTCAAGACCGGCAATCCCGTGCGCCGTGAGATCGCCGAAGCTTCCATCAGCCGCGACGATGCCAAGCGCAAGCTCGGTTTCGACCCGCAGCGCAAACTCGTGCTCGTGGTCGGCGGCTCGCTCGGCGCCCGCACCATCAACGAAAGCATAGCCGCCGCGCTCGACGACATCAGCGCCACCTCCGCGCAGGTGATGTGGCAGACCGGCAAGCTCTATGCCGACCGGTGCCTCGAAACAGCCGCCCGCTACGACAATGTGAAAGCGTCGGCTTTCATCTCCGATATGGCCACGGCCTACCGCGCCGCCGACATCATCGTGGCACGCGCCGGCGCCTCAACCATTTCCGAGCTTCAGATACTCGGCGCTCCCGCCATCCTCGTGCCGTCGCCCAACGTGGCCGAGGACCATCAGCGTAAAAACGCGCTCGCACTCGCCGAGCGCGACGCCGCCGTGATGGTGCTCGATGCCGATGCCCCCCGGCAGCTCGGTCCCGTAGTCATCGAGCTTCTTGCCGACGACGCCCGTCGTGACCGGCTCGCCCGCAACGTCGCTCAGATGGCGCTCCGCGACAGCGACGAACGCATCGTCGACATGATTGAAAAAGTGCTTGAAACCCGCGACTGAACTTTCATTTAAGTTATGGACAACAAGAAAAACAACATATATTTCGTTGGAGCCGGCGGCATCGGAATGGCCGCGCTCGAACGTTATTTCCTCTCGAAAGGCTATCGTGTGGCCGGCTACGACCGCACCCCGTCGGCGCTCACCGACGCTCTCATAAGCGAAGGCGTCGACATCTCTTTCAACGACAGCGCCGACAGCATCCCCGCCGAGTTTCGCGATCCCGCCACAACGCTGGTGGTCTACACTCCGGCTATCCCCGACTCGCACCCCGGCCTGAAATGGTTCCGCGACAAAGGTTTCGAGGTGGTCAAGCGCGCCGCCGTCCTCGGCCTCGTGACGCGCGACAGCCGCGCCCTCTGCTTCGCCGGCACCCACGGCAAGACTACTACATCCTCTATGGCCGCCCACATGCTGCATTGCTCCGCCGCAGGCTGCAACGCTTTCCTCGGCGGCGTGCTCCGCAACTACGGCACCAACTTCCTCCTCGACCCCGCCTCGCCGTTCTCCGTCATCGAGGCCGACGAATACGACCGCTCGTTCCATCACCTGCGACCCGAAGTGGCTGTCATCACCGCCACCGATCCCGACCATCTCGACATCTACGGCACCGAGGAAGCCTATCTCGAAAGCTTCGCCCATTTCACCGAACTGATACGCCCCGGAGGCACCCTCGTCATTCACACCGGACTGAAAATGCGCCCGCGTGTTGCCGACGGCGTCAGAATCTTCACATATTCCCGCGACGAAGGCGATTTTCATGCCGAAAATATCCGCCGCAGCGAAGGCTCCATCACTTTCGACCTCATCACTCCCTCGGGCGTGATCCGCGACATCGCGCCCGGTGTGCCCGTTGAAATCAACATTGAAAATGCCATCGCCGCCATCGCCGCGCTGTGGGCTGCCGGCGCCCTCGAACCCGACAAGGCCCGCGAGGCCATGGCTTCTTTCATGGGACCGAAACGCCGCTTTGAGTTCTGGCTGCGCGAACCGGGACGCACCATTATCGATGATTACGCGCATCATCCCGACGAATTGCGCAGCTCCATCCGCTCGGTGCGTGCTCTATTCCCCGGCCGTCGGCTGACAGTGGCTTTCCAGCCCCACCTCTACACGCGCACCCGCGACTTCGCCCCGCAGTTTGCCCAAGCTCTCTCCGAGGCCGACGAAGTGCTGCTCCTCGACATCTATCCCGCGCGTGAGCTCCCCATCCCCGGCGTGACATCGCAGATCATCTTCGACCGCATCACGGCTCCCGCCAAACGCATGGTGAGCCGCGACGAGCTCCCCGCCGCCATCGCCGCAACGCCCTTCGAGGTGCTCCTCACGGCCGGCGCCGGCGACATCTGTGACAAACTCCCCGAAATAGTGCAACTCGTTAAATCGACCGACTGATGGCATTGGGTGGTAAAATAAAACGATCATGGCTATATGCCGCGCTGACGCTCGTCGTCGTGGCTTATATCGTCGTGATGTGGAATATCACCGCCGGCAAATCCGACGACCGTCTTTGCTCCGGCATCCTCATCACCGTGCACGACACCGCGAAGTATCGTTTCGTCACCCCCGAAGAGCTTGCCCGCGAGCTCGGCGACCTGCCCGCAAACGCCACGCGCATACCGCTGAAACGCATCAACATCGACAGCCTCGAGCGCGTCCTGAAAGCTTTCGATAAGATCGAGGACGTCAACGTCACCGTCCTCTCCAACGGAAAAATCCACATCGACGTCACCCCGATGCATCCCGTGGTGCGCATCTTCTCGCCCGACGGCTCGTCGTACTACGTCAACCGCGAGGGCAAGCGCATCAAGGCCGACGCACGCTATCATCTCGACCTCCCCGTCGTGGTGGGCGACTTCGACAACGGACGCATGCCGGTCACCTCGCTCATCCCGCTCGTCGACCGGCTGTCGGCCGACTCGCTGCTCTCCGACCTCGTGTCGATGATCAAGGTCGACTCGCCCGACGACATTATCCTCGTGCCCGTGGTGCGCGGTCACGTCATCAACATCGGCGACACCCTCGACTATCCCGACAAATTCCGCCGCATCCGCACTATGTACACCCAGGTGCTCAAAGTGCGCGGCTGGGAGATGTACGACACCATTTCCGTGAAATACCGCGGCCAGATCGTGGCCACGCGCCGCAACAAAGAGCTCAAGGCTCCCGAAATAGTCATCGATGAGACATTTACCGAAATCGACGACGACGAAACGATGCTTGTCAGCGACAGCATCGCCCCCGGCCAGGCCAGGGTCGGAGCGCCTGTCGAAAACGACCATGTGACGCCCGCATCCAAAAAATCACTCAGCACCGCCAACTGACATATTGATCATAAATCTCCCCCAGCATAACACCGATTATGGAAGAAAAAAGTATAATAGCTATTGAGATAGGCAGCTCCAAGGTGAGAGGCGCTATCGGCACCTACAGTCCCACGGGTGTTCTCACCGTGCAGGCTGTGGAAGAGGAACCGCTTCTGGAATGGGTGCGCTACGGCGCGGTCAGCAATATCGAAGAGGTTTCAGCCCTTCTGGGCCGTATAATCCGTAAGATCGAAAACCGCGTGTCGCCGCGCAAGGTTTCGTCGGTCTATGTAGGCATCGGCGGACGTTCGTTCTGCTCGCTGCCCCGCGACGTCGAGCAGACGTTTGCCGAGGACAGCGAGATCACCGACGACGTCATCGCGCAGCTCGTGCGCGATGCCGCGCTCTCGCCCTACGCCGACCGCGAGATGCTCATGGTGGTGCCCCGCGAGTTTATTGTCGACAAAACGGTTGTCAGCCGTCCGAAAGGCACCGTAGGCCGCACCATACGCATGTCGGCCAACCTCATCGCATGCCGTCCGCAGCTCAAGCGCAATATCGACCGTCTATTCACCGAGAAGATGAAGCTCAACGTTGCCGGCTACAAAGTGCGGCAGCTCGCCCTGGCCGACGTGGTCCTCAACTCCGACGAAAAACGCCTGGGCTGCATGCTCGTCGATTTCGGCGCCGAAACCACTGCGGTGTCAATCTACAAGCACGGCTATCTCCAGTATCTCGTCACGCTCCCCATGGGCTCGCGCAACATCACACGCGACATCATGAAGCTCAACTATCTCGAAGAGCGCGCCGAAGAGCTCAAATGCACTGTCGGCAACGCCACCGGTGCCTCTGCCGTCGCCGACGGCTCGCTATCCATGGCCTCGACCGACTATTCCGACGTGAACAATTACGTGAGCCACCGCGCCGGCGAAATCATCGCCAACATCCGCAAGCAGCTCGAATATTCAGGATTCACATCCTCCGATCTGCCCGGCGGCATCATCATCGTGGGCGGCGGCGCACGCCTCAACGGGTTCAACGAATGTCTGTCAAAGCGTCTGGCCATGCATCTGCGCGTGGGCAGCGTGAGCCGCCCCGACATCCGTATCCCTGACAGCCGCCTCTCGCTCACCGACACTTGCGATGTCATCGCAGTGCTTTACCGCGCTGCCGCCGACGGCGCCGAGGAGTGCCTCACGATGCCGCAGCGTCCGGATGTCGCCGAGCCGCAGCCTGCCGCCACCGTAGTCGAGCCTGAACCCGAGCCCGAACCTGTGATCGAGGAAATCGCCCCCTCCGATCCGGAGCCTGCCGGAAAGAAGGCCGGTAAGAAATGGTTTAAGTTCAATTTCGACAGCATTAAGAACAAGGTGGAGAATCTCATGACCGAACGCGATTACGACGATGACTATCGCGACGACTGATCCCTCCTCCCACCGCACTGCACATCATACACTTTTTGACAAAAACACAATAATTATAAAGATATGGATGAAAATCTTGATATAGATGCTCTCGCCAGCCAGTTTCGTGATCCCGCGAAAAAGGTTGAGAAAAACGATATAATGGTCATCGGCGTGGGCGGCGGTGGCGGCAATGCCGTCAACCACATGTACAACCAGGGCGTTGAAAACGTCACTTTCGTCGTGTGCAACACCGACAAGGTGGCCGTCGAAAAATCGCCTGTCGCCAACCGCGTGGTTATCGGCGACGGTTTCGGAGCCGGCAATATCCCCGAAAAAGCCCGCAAGTTTGCCGAAGAGGATATCGACAAGATCGAGCAGATCTTCGATGATAGCGTAAAAATGGTTTTCGTCACCGCCGGCATGGGCGGCGGCACGGGAACGGGTGCTGCTCCAGTCGTGGCCCGCGTGGCCCGCGAGAAAGGTCTCCTCACCATCGGCATCGTGACCATTCCGTTTATCTTCGAAGGCAAGAAGAAAATTCTTAAGGCTCTCGCCGGCGCCGACGAGATGGCCAAATATGTCGACGCTCTGCTCATCATCAACAACGAGCGCCTCAACGAGATTTACCCCGACTTCGATTTCTTCAACGCTTTCTCAAAAGCCGACGACACTCTCTCGACGGCTGCCCGCTCCATCTCGGAAATCATCACCATCCCGGGCTATCTCAACCTCGACTTCAACGATGTCGACACCACTCTCCGCAACGGCGGCACGGCCATCATCTCCACCGGCTATGGCGAAGGCGAGCACCGCGTGACAAAAGCTATCGAGGATGCCCTCAACTCGCCTCTTCTCAAAAACCGCGATATCATCGGTTCGAAGCGTCTGCTCATGAACCTCTACATGTCGCGCGAGGACGAGAACGGCGCTATGTCGATGACCGAGATGTCGGAGCTGCGCGACTTCGTCTCGACGATCGATGATGAGGTCGACGTGATCTGGGGTGTGGCTGTCGACAACTCTCTCGGCAGCAAGGTGAAAATCACCATCCTCGCATCGGGTTTCGAAGTGACCCTGCGCGATGAGGAGGATATCCTCATCCAGTCGAAAGCCCGGGAGGACAGCCAGCGCAAGGTTGCAGCCGCGCAGAAACGCAATCCCGCCGCCGGCGCGCAGAGCACCGATGCCTCCGACCGTGTCCGCGAGGTCTACGGCTCGGGTATCGACGAGTTCACCACCAACTATATCATCCTTTCGCCCGAGCAGTTTGATGACGATGCCGCCATCGAAACGTTTGAGCGCACGCCCGCCTACACCCGCGAAAAACGCGTGGTGGAAAGCCTGAAGAAGGGTGCGCCGCGCACCGAAAACACCGATTCACGTCCCTCCGGCTCGGGCAACGTCATCAGCTTCTGACGGCGCCCCGTCCGCCACGGATCGCATTAAGACCCCATTCCACAAAATATGTTAACGTCATGGACGCCGGAAAGACGCGACCCTGACGTTAACATATTTTGTGGAATGGGGTCAAACAACGACGGAGGCAGCATCATTGCGGTGACGCTGCCTCCGTCGTTGTTATGTCGTTCAGTGCTGTCGGCTCAAAGCCGGCGGCTGCCGGATTACTCTTCGCAGATGGGAATTTTGCGGTGGATCGAGTGGTCGAGCGAGATGAGGGTCTCGGTGCCGTTGACGCCGTGGATGGTCTGTATCTTATTGTTGAGCAGATCCATCAGATGCTCGTTGTCGCGCGCGAAAAGCTTGATGAGCATGGTGTAGGGGCCCGTGGTGAAGTGACATTCCACCACTTCGGGTATCTTCTCAAGTTCGGGCACCACATCGCGGTACATGGCGCCGCGCTCCAGATTCACTCCGATAAACGTGCATGTGCGGTAGCCGAGGGCTTTGGGGTTGACGTTATAGCTTGAGCCGGTGATTACGTCGAGATCCATCATGCGCTGCAGTCGCTGGTGAATGGCGGCTCGTGACACACCGCACTCGGCGGCCACATCCTTTGAGGGTATGCGGGCGTTGTTCATGACAATACCCAGAATCTTTTTGTCGAGACTGTCAATTTTTCCCATGGCTTTTTCGGTGGGTTTCTGTTGGAGTGTTAGTCTTAGTGTTTGTTAACTGTGGCAAAGTTAACGATTTTGACTGAATTTTCAAGCATTTTGTCACAAAAAAGCCACAAAAAGAGCTGTTTCGGGCATTTCACCGACACATCAGTGGGCTATCACTTTCACCGGACGCGGATGCTCGTCGGTTGCGATGAAGTAGACGCCGACGGGAAGCGTCATCTCCTGATAGTCCTCGACGAGCGGAAGGATGCCGAATGTGCGGCCGGCAAGATCGTAGATGCGCACGTCGGTGTGAGGCGTCGAGCATCTGAAGCGGATGAAGCCCGGATGCGACTCGATGACGAGCGGCTGGTCGGCTATGATATCCTCGATGCCTGCCTGATGGTCGACGGTGATATAGTCGGAGATCGGCGAACGTTCCTCAAGGCGCACGCTCTGCACGGCGTAGGTGTCGTAGTCACCTTCGTTGAATCCTTCGATGGGGAGCTCGTTGGTTTCGGCTATCTGTTCGCTTGTGGTCACAACGCCGTTTTTATATCGTTTGACGGTGACGATGTAGTAGTCGACCGTCTCATCTTCGGGCTGGAGATCCCAGTGTGCCACGTATGTCGAGTCGGTCACGTCGGTGGCGTCACGGGCCGTCAGCTTGGTAAGCGTGGGCTTGGGCAGACACTGGGCTTTCAGATACACTCTGTAGCCGGCGGCGGGCAGACAGCCGTCGGTGATGTTGACCTGTGCCGAGTGGGTTCCTGTGGCGTTGGGTGTGTAGGTCACGGTGACCGATGTGCCGGACGCAGAGTTGGCGAGCGAGCCCACAACCGTTTTCGCGGCCAGCGAGAAGAGACTTTTGTTCATGCCCGAGATGCCGAGCTCAAACGTGCCGTAGACGTTCTCGCCGCGGAATATGAGCTGCGCCGTGATCGAGTGGCCGAGGGCTACCTCGCCGAAGTCGATCGTCATGCCGTTGACAGGCGTGAAGAGTGTGGCGTCGCCGCCCGGTTCCACGGTGCCCGGGAGCACGTAGGCCTGGCCTTTCTTGTTGCCCCAGATATATTCCGCAAGATCGGGATCGTCGATAAACGGGTTGCGGTTGTTCTGTATGTTGTAGACGGCTTCGTTGCGGTTGATCTCTTTTTCGCTCACCGGATCGGCGCGGTGCCATTTCAGCAGCAGGTCGATGGCCCACTGCTGCAGCGACGGATAGGTGCCGTTCATCACCTGCCATGTAGTCACCCAGTTCATGTTCTGATAGCATGTGACCATATAGAAATAGGTGCGGGCGAAATCGCCTTTGTATTCGTTGGCCGGCTCAAACACGTAGTTGGCGCCGCCGGAGTTGACACCGGTGCCCACCATCGACACGCCGTTGTTGAATTTCGGCGTCGTGCCTGATTTTATCTCGCCCAGCGGATAGTTGCTCTTGGCCTGGTTGGCTTTGGCCTCGCCGGGGTAGAGATGGAAGAGGTCGACATAGGCAGGTATCGTCGTCGTGCCGCCCCACCAGCTCTTGGGCAGCGAGTGCTCGCGGTTCATGTAGGTGCCGAACTGAACCGATGTGCTGACTTCCAGATCGGAATACATATCCCACCAGTAGTTGGTGCCGGGACGCACGTCGGTCTTACGGAAGTAGGTGGGGAGAGCGTTATAGCTCGACACCTGGGTGTGAGGATTGATTATCTGATAGAGCGCCGTTTTGAGCGCGCTTTCCGATTTGCCCACGAGCGAATTATAGTAGCCGGCGGGAACTTCCGCACGAGCGATGCCGCAAATGGCTGATATGCAGAGCGCAACAAGGAGTAGCCGATGTTTCATAATCTAAATATATACGGTGAATCCGGTAATAGGTTTGCAAACTTAACAATTTTTGGTGGAAAATTGATTAATTTTGTCTCCGCAAATCAAATATCTTGATTCGAAATGATTAAAAATCTGCTGTTTGATCTTGGTGGCGTGATCATGGACATCCGCCGTGAGAATTGTGTGAAGGCTTTCGAGGCGATAGGAATGCACGATGCCGGGTCGCTGCTCGGCGAATATGAGCAGGCCGGCGTGTTTGCAGGAATCGAGAACGGTTCGCTGACACCCGCGCAGTTTCACGATGAGATCCGACGCATCATAGGCCGTCCCGTCACCGACCGGGAGATCGACGATGCTTTCCAGCGCTTCCTCATCGGCATTCCGGCCCACCGCCTCGACGAGCTTCAGGCGCTGCATGGCAACTACGGCATTTATCTGCTCTCCAACACCAATCCCATCATGTGGGCCGGCGAGATATCGCGCAATTTCCGTCAGCGCGGCCACGATGTAGGCTTCTATTTCGACGGCATCCTGCGCAGCTACGAAGCCGGAGTCATGAAGCCCGACCAGGAGATTTTCCGCATGGTGACGGAGCGCTTCGGCATCAGGCCTGAGGACACGCTTTTCCTCGACGATTCGCAGAGCAATCTCGATGCGGCCGCGGCACTCGGCTTCCACACGCTCCTCGTGCCGCCCGGCACCGAATTCGCCGACCGTCTGAAAACCATCAGTATGCAGTAGCTATGACGTCACCTGCCGTTACTGCTCCGAAGCCCCGCATGGCTGCCATCGGCACCTTCGACGGCGTCCACACCGGACACCGCGCCATGCTTGCCGACCTCGCGCGTGTCAGCGCCGAAGCCGGCTTCAGCCCCGTGGCAGTCACGTTCAGCCGTCATCCCCTCGAAATCATAGCTCCGCAGCGGGCGCCACGCCTGCTCATGCCTGCCGACAGCCGCATCGGGGCGTTGCGTCAGGCTGCCGGCGATGTCATCGTTCTCGACTTCGACGAAAAGATGCGGGCGCTCACGGCGCAGCAGTTCATGACGATGCTCCGCGACGATTACAATGTGGGCGCCGTCTACATGGGTTTCAATCATCATTTCGGGAGCGACCGACTCAACGATTTTGCCGACTATCAGGCTGCTGCGGCGCCGCTCGGCATACGGCTGTTTAAAGGCACCGAAGCGCAGGCCGACGGTCACAAGGTGAGCTCGTCGGTCATCCGCTCGCTTGTCGAAAAGGGCGAAATGGAGGAGGCGGCTTTATGTCTCGGACGCCGCTACGCGCTGACGGGCATCGTCGGCCCGGGCCGTCAGCTCGGCCGCCGGCTCGGATTCCCCACGGCCAACATCACGCCCCTGGAGCCGCGGCAGGCCATCCCCGCTTCGGGCGTCTATGCCTGTTTTGCCGTGACCCCCGACGGCGTCCGCCGGCATGCCGTGGTCAATATCGGCACGCGGCCCACTGTCGCTGCCGACGGCCTGACCACCATCGAAGCGCATATCATCGGCTTCACAGGCGACCTCTACGGTCAGCAGCTCACGCTCGAATTCCGCCGCCGACTGCGTCCGGAGCGGCGTTTCGACAATCCCGATGCGCTCGCCGGGCAGATAGCCCGCGATATAGCCGACGCACGGCTCTGATGCCGCACGCCCTTCCGCTTGTCTTTATTTCATGCCGCCGGCCGTCATGGCCGTAAAGAGATGCCAGATGGCAATCCCCGTCGACACGCTCACGTTGAGCGAGTGTTTGGTACCGTACTGCGGTATTTCCAGACACACGTCGGCCGCGTTCACCACCTCAGGATCCACGCCCTGCACCTCGTGTCCGGACACTATGGCGTAGCGCCCGTCAGGCTCCGGTCGGAAGTTCTGCAGCTCGACGCTGCCTTTCACCTGCTCGAGCGCACACACCGTGTAGCCCTCGTCGTGCAGACGCGCCACTGCTTCGAGGGTCGTGGGATAATATTCCCACACCACCGAGTCCTCGGCGCCGAGAGCCGTCTTGTGTATCTCGGGCGAGGGCGGTGTCGCCGTGATGCCGCACAGCATGATGCGGTCCACGAGAAAGGCGTCGCTGGTGCGGAATATCGACCCGATGTTGTTGAGCGACCGTATGTTGTCGAGCACCACCGTCAGCGGCAATTTGACACGGGCGCGATACTGTTCGACAGTGTCGCGCCCGAGATCGAATATCGTTTTCTTTTCCAAATCTTACCTGTTGCGGAGTAGTGGGAGGGCTGCTCAGTCGATGATGGAGAAGCCCGTGTATTTTTGCAGACATTCCGGCACTTTGATGCCTTCAGGGGTCTGGTTGTTTTCAAGCAAAGCGGCCATGATGCGCGGCAGGGCGAGTGCCGAGCCGTTGAGCGTGTGGCACAGGCGTGTCTTCTTGTCGGCTCCGCGGTAGCGGCATTTCAGGCGGTTGGCCTGATAGGTCTCGAAGTTGGACACCGACGACACCTCAAGCCAGCGTTTCTGGGCTGCCGAGAACACTTCGAAGTCAAACGTGATGGCCGACGTGAAGCTCATGTCGCCGCCACACAGACGCAGGATGTGCCAGGGAAGGCCGAGTTTTTCGAGAAGTCCCTGCACGTGGTCCTTCATCTCTTCGAGGGCGGCGTAGGAGTTTTCAGGCTTTTCGATGCGCACGATCTCCACCTTGTCAAACTGATGCAGACGGTTCAGTCCGCGCACATCCTTGCCGTAGCTGCCGGCTTCGCGGCGGAAGCATGCCGAGTAAGCGCAGTTCTTTTTGGGAAGCTCGCTCTCGCTGAGGATCACGTCGCGGTAGATGTTGGTCACGGGCACCTCGGCCGTCGGGATGAGGTAGAGTTTGTCTTCGTTCACGAAGTACATCTGTCCCTCTTTGTCGGGCAGCTGGCCTGTGCCGTAGCCTGAGGCTTCGTTCACCACGTAGGGCGGCTCGATCTCAAGATAGCCGGCTTTGCCTGCTTCGTCGAGGAAAAACTGGATGAGGGCGCGCTGCATGCGGGCGCCTTTGCCCATATACACCGGGAAGCCGGCGCCGGTGATCTTCACACCGAGGTCGAAATCGATCAGGTTGTATTTTTTTGCCAGTTCCCAGTGGGGAAGTGCGTCGGCGGGCAGGTCGGGCATCGGTCCACCCGTCTTTTCCACGACGTTGTCTTCGGCCGTCTTGCCCTCGGGCACCATGTCGCACGGTGTGTTGGGGATCGTGAGAAGGATATCGCGGATCTCTGTCTCGGTCTGCGACAGCTTCTCGGCCATGGCTTTCTGCGATTCTTTAAGCTCGGCCACTTTGGCTTTGGCTTCCTCGGCCTCGGCTTTCAGGCCCTGCTTCATGAGCTGGCCTATCTTGGCGGCATATTTGTTGAGCTCGGCGGCCGTGTTGTCGTTGGCCAGCTGGAGCTTACGGCGGCTGTCGTCGAGACTCAGCACTTTGTTGATAGGTCCTTCTGCGTCAAAGCCCTTTATGGCCAGACGCTTCACTATATTTTCGGGATTTTCCTTGATTTGCTGTAACGTTAGCATGACAATTTTTGATTTTTTTGAGAGTTCGTGACGTTAATATCCTGTGGGTGACGCCATTGACGTTTCTTTATGCAAGAAGCTCGCGCACTTTGGCCGAGATGGCTTTGCCATCGGCTTTGCCTGCAAGAGCTTTCGATGCAACGCCCATCACCTTGCCCATCTCTTTCTGTGAAGTGGCTCCGGTTTGGGCTATGATTTCGCGCAGTGCCGCGGTCAGTTCCTCATCGCTCAGCTGCTTCGGGAGATACTCTTCGATAACAGCAGCTTCGGCAAGCTCGTTTTCGGCAAGCTCCGGACGGTTCTGCTCCGAATAGATCACGGCTGTCTCACGGCGCTGTTTGGCCATTTTTGCAAGTATCTTGGTTGCTTTGTCGTCGGTCAGCGTTCCGTCGGAGCCTTTGGCGGTCTTGGCTTCCAAAAACTCCTTTTTGATTCCGCGGAGCGTTTCCAGACGCACCTTTTCTTTTGCCAGCATAGCGGCTTTTATGTCGTTGCTGATTTTGTCAAATAAGTCCATAATCAATGCATTGGGTTTTATCGTTGCAAAAATAGATAAAATCTCGCTAATAACACAAAAAGCCCCCCCGCTTTTTATGGTGGCGGGGTGCTTTTGGGATGTGCTTTGTCGGTCTTAGAGCCGGTTCGATAATAAATGTTAATGGCTCTTAATCCTCAAGGAAGTAGGTCAGCGTGGTCACCACGCGCACTTCCTTGATGTAGGGGGTGTATTGGTCGCGGTCTTCGATCGAGAACTGACCTTGATAGGCCGACTTGATCTTGCCTAATTCCGACTTCGAGTCCTCGGCAAATTTGTTGGCGGCTTCGCGGGCGTTTTTCGTCGCCTCGGCTATCATCGCTGGCTTGATGGTGTTGAGTTCGGTGTAGTCGTAGGTGGTCTGATAGGAGTAGTCGTTGCTGATGGCTATGCCGTGCTCCATCAGTTCGCCCTGGCGGTTGATTAGGTCATGCACTTTGTCGACCTGCGACGAGCTTACGGTTACTACTGATTGCACGCTGTAGTTAAACGGTATCGGCTGTGTGTTGTAGCGGTCGGTGGTGAGGTCGGTCATCGTCGGTGCACCCACGCTGATCTCGCTGTCGGTGAGACCGTTGGATTTGAGATAGGCCACGATGTCGGAGTTGGTTTTCGACACGGCGGCGTAGACGGTGGGCAGATCGTTGCCAACCTGCTTGAACACTATGGGCCACGTCACGCGGTTGGCTTTCACTTCACGGGTGGCAAGACCGCGCACTTCGACCGTGCGCTGGCTGTCGGGGATGGCGCGCAGGCCGCTGCGTACGCCCAGACCGATGGCAAGAAGGCCGGCGGCTATCAGCGCTGCCGACACGATGACTGTAAGTTTTAACGGTGTTTTCATCTGAGGTTTATTTTATGTTAGGATTGTTTTCTGCCGGGAGGTTCAGAACTGGCCGAAATAAAAGATCACTTCGTCGGGTACCCCGTCGAGTGTCACTTTTACGGCATCGAGGTTGCCTACGCGGGCACGGCCGTTGACTGATGTGGGCTGAAGGAATTTGACCAGGAATTCGTTGACGTCTGTAGGACGTATCACCATATAGGGGCTCATGTCGGTGACGCCGCTGCCCGAGTCGAGGATGGCGTCGCAGATGCCGTTGATGCGGTTCACGTAGCCGTCGGCTTTGGATTTTACGCTTTCGTCGGCCGACAGCTTCGATGCTGCATAGGCTTTGAACAGCAGCGCGAGGTTGGTCGGGTCAGTGGCAAGCGCCTCTTCGCAGCGGCGCAGCGCTTTGGTCAGGTCGCCCGAGGCATAGATCTCGGCGATGTCGGCATATTGTTTGTCGGCGCTGAAGCCCGGCTGGAGCGCCGAGCCGTAATAGACCGTCGTATATTCGTTTTTTGTCAGAGGCTCGCCGGCCTGAAAGCGCTGGAGCAGTTGGGCGTAGGCCGATGGGGTGGTCTGGCTGGCGAACGTGCTGCGTTCGGGCAGCTTGCCGCCGGCTATGGCGTTGACCGATGTGCTCAGTGTGAGTGCCGCAGCGATGGCGGCGATGGCTAAATGTTTCATTGTTATGGTTATGGTTGTTGTTGTTTGATTTGTTTGACGGTACGTCGGTATGATAAGAACGTCGGTGTCAGCTGTTGAGTTTAAGCATCGATTCGATGAGCTTGCGGTCGTTGCTCAGACGCGGCACTTTGCGCTGCCCGCCGAGCTTGCCTGTCGATTCGAGCCACCGGTCGAAAAGCCCCGGCCGCGCCACGGTGATGCTGAGCGGGTCGAGAAATATGTTGCCGGCGCGTTTGGCCTGATAATCACTGTTTTCCTCGGTGAGCTTGCGGTCGAGCGTGGCGGCGAAGAGCGCCGGATCGGCCGGCGGCGTCGAATATTCGATGAGCCACTGGTGATGGCCGCGGTGCCCCTGCGAGGTGTACACAGGCGCCGCCGTATAGTTGGCCACGCTGCAGCCGCATTCGGCACACGCTTTCGCCAGCGCGGCGTCGGTGTTGTGCACCATCACTTCCTCGCCGAAGGCGTTGATATAGTGCTTGGTGCGTCCCGCTATGGTGATGCGCAGCGGTGATGTCGACTCTATCTTCACCGTGTCGCCTATCGGGTAGCGCCACAGGCCGTTGCACGATGTGAGCACGAGCGCGTAGATGCCTCCTTGCTCCACCTCCCACGCTGCCAGCGGCGTGCCGTCGGGGTCGTCGGCGGGTATGAATTCATAAAACACGCCGGCATCCGTGATCAGCGCCATGGCGCGCGATTCGCGCGTGTCCTGCACGGCGAAGAAGCCCTCGGAGGCGTTGTAGGTCTCGAGATAGCGCATCTTCGCCGGATCGATGATGGCGTCGTATTGCGAGCGGTAGGGCACGAAGGAGATGCCGCCGTGGAAAAACACTTCGAGGTTGGGCCACACTTCATGTATCTCTTTGGCACCCGTGCTTTTGAGTATCTCGTTGAGCACCGTCAGAAACCACGACGGCACCCCGGAGATGTTGGTGACGTTGCAGCGTGAGGCCGCGGCCACAAGCGCCGGCAGCTTCTCGTGCCAGTCGGCCATAAGCGCCGTGCGTTTCGACGGCACGCGCGCCAGGTTGGCTATCGGGTTGATGACCTCGATGAGGTTGGCCGACAGGTCGCCGACCCGCGCCTTCGACCCCTCAGGCAGCGACAGCTCGTTGGCGAAGCTGCCGCCGAGTATGAAGCTCTTTCCGCCGAACATCCGGCTGTCGGGATACAGATTCAGATAGTGGCTCACCACGTCGGCCCCGCCGCGGTAATGGTTCAGCCGCAGCGAGTCGGCGGTCACGGGGATGAATTTGCTCTTGCCGTCCGACGTCCCCGACGACTGGGCGAAGCGACGCGTCACGCCGGGCCACAGCACGTCGCGCTCGCCCCCTATCATGCGCATCACCGCCGGTCGTATCTTTTCGTAGGGCGTCACACCGACCGCCTCGCGGTAGTCTTCATAGCCCGTCAGCTTCCTGTAGCCGTGCTCACGGCCCCACCGGGTGTCGCGCGCCGCTCGCAGCAGCGCGCCAAGCACCTCGCGCTGCGTCCGCTCGGCATCGGCATTCGCTGCCGCTATCTGGCGGATGCGCTTCATGAAATAGGGTCGGATGAGTCGGGTGATGTTCATGCTCTTTGGGCTGTCGCTTTGTTAGTGACAGCAAAAGTAATCAAAATTTGATTATACTGTCCTTTTGCGATTCCAATTTCCACATTTTATTCCCCTTCTGCAATTTTATTAATAATTATTGCGTAAATTTGCACCCTATGTTTAACGCAACAACTTCCACTTCTCTGATGAAATCCACAATATCTTTCAGCCGTCTGTGGCTTATTTGCCTCACCGTGATGGCCGCCGTCTCTTTCTCATCATGCGGCGACGAGACCTATGACTACTCTCCGCTCCAGGGCCGTTGGGAGCTCTACTCGGTCAATGGCGTCGTAGTTCCCGAGCTGAGCGTCAGCGAGTTCACATTCTATAGCGACGGCACCGGCATCTACGGCCAGTACAATCCTACAGGCCAGTGGTACACCTACGGCATCACCTGGGAAACCGAAATCACCCCCGGCGGCGCCGAATATCTCTACATCTACACCGGCACCGACGTATGGTCCTATCTCATCCGCCTCTACTACGACCGCATGGAGCTCACCGACCTCGACACCGGCGACCGGCTCGTCTATAACGCCTTTTGATTCCAGCCATGTCCCAGGATAAATGGACCGATATTGAGCTGCTCCCCGAATGGGACGAGCAGTTCTACGATGTCTACACCGCTAAAAAACACGGCAAGTGGGTCATGCTCAAAACCCTCAAGCCACAGTATAAGGACGATCCGCGCTTTCGCGCCATGATCGAAAAGGAATTCGACGTCCGCTACAATCTTGCCCACCCAAACATCGTCATGATCAACGATTTCGAGGATGTACCCACCCTCGGCCGTTGCATCATCACCGACGATGTCTACGGACTCTCTCTCCGCAAAATCATAGATCAGGGCAAGCTCACCGACGCTAATCTCGACAAGATATGCACCCAGCTCGTCGACGCCCTCGACTACATCCAGTCCAACCATCTTGTCCATTTCCCCATTCGGCCCGAAACCATCATCTTCACTGAAAACGTCGGTAATCTCAAGCTCATCGACGTAGGATTCGACCAGAGCGAACACCTCACCCCCGCCGAGGCCACCGAAGATATCTACAGCTTCGGATGCGTCCTCTCCGAAGTCCTCGACCATCTCCCAGAGCCCCACCCCCATCTCCGCCGCATCGCCGACCGATGCATGGCTTCCGACCCGCGCCAGCGATTCCGCAGCATCCACAAACTGCGCATGGCCCTCGCCCGACGCTCCGACAACAAATTCTACATCGCCATCATCATCTTCCTCCTCGTGATGATAGACTTCCTCCTGTGGCTCAGCTCTTCATGGGCTCCCCACGCATGATTTGCCCCTCTCTCGTTACGATAGTTCACCCATCACACATTTCTCCATGTCCGAAGATATCATCATCGAGCCGGTCAACCCCACGAAATCATCGCTCAAACGCTTTGTCAAATTCGGCATCGACCTATACCGGAATTCACCATATTTCGTTCCCCCGCTCATCTCCGACGAGGTCGAAACCCTCATGCCCGACAAAAACCCCGCCTTCGACTATTGCCAGGCCCAGGCATTCATGGCATGGCGCGGCAAGAAGCCCGTGGGACGCATCGTCGCCATCATCAACAACGTCGTCAACGAGCGCACCGGCAAGAAAGAAGCCCGCTTCAGCTTCGTCGACTTCATCGACGACGACGCCGTCGTCGACGCCCTCTTCGCCGCCGCCGAGCAGTGGGCACGCGACCGCGGCATGACCGAAATGGTGGGCCCGATGGGATTCACCGACATGGACCACGAAGGGATGCTCGTCGAAGGCTTCGACCAGATGGGCACCATGGCCACTATCTACAACTACGACTACTATCCCCGCCACCTCCAGCGCCTCGGCTACAAAAAAGATGCCGACTGGGTGGAATACCGCATCAAAGTCCCCGCCGAAGTCCCCGAAAAATTCCGACGCATCTCCGACATCGTAGCCCGCAAATACGGCCTCCGCTCCGTCAAGTTCACATCCCGTCAGAAAATCAAGCGGATGTACGGCCAGGCACTCTTCGACCTCATCAACGAAGCCTACGACAGCCTCTACGGATACTCCCCCCTCAACCAGCGCCAGATCGACTACTACATCGACAAATATCTCGGCATCATCCGCCTCGACTGCGTCAGCGTCATCGTCGACAGCGACGACCGCCTCGTGGCACTCGGCATCTCCATGCCCTCCATGTCGCAGGCTCTCCGCAAATCCGGCGGCAAGATGTTCCCCTTAGGATGGTACCATCTCCTCAACGGCATCTACGGCCATAACGACGTTGTCGACCTCCTCCTCATCGCCGTCAAGAAAGAATATCTCAACCGCGGCGTCAACGCCATGCTATTCGCCGATCTCATACCTATATTTAATAAAGAAGGCTTCCGCGAAGCCGAAAGCAACATCGAGCTCGAAGACAACAACAGCGTCCAGCAGCAATGGACCTACTTCGACTACCGCCAGCACCGCCGCCGACGCGCCTACCGCAAGCATCTTTAAGCCCACCTGATTATTATTTATAGGCGTAATGCTTTAATATTCCTGTTCCTTATATTAGGAGTCATGGCTCAGGCAGTCATTACTAAATCGCAGGGTCACGATGCCTGGATTGAACAACATCAAAACAACATCACCTATTCCCAGGATATGATCCCTGAAAAGGGTACACCTTACACCTTTGTGGTTTATACCGTCTTGGATAAATCTGCTGCAATTTATGTTGTTCCTTCCGATTTTGACTACAAAATAACATTTGATCTGACAGAGACTTTGCCAAACGGTCAGGTCGTAAACAAATATGTTTACTCAACCCCTCCATTAGCCATGGGTCTGACATATCATGATTTGGGCGATAAGGATGAATTCTGCGGTCTGTGGATCAGGTCATGCCATTATCGTAAGGATATGACTCAGTATTATATTGACAGTGAAATTCGTCTGCCGGTCGACGTCGCAAATATTGTGATCGACAACCTCGCCGGCGAAAAACCTGCCAAACTGTCGCGCGATTTCAAATATCTTATCTCAACTTCCCCGTCGCTTCTCCCTGTGGAAATTGCCACCGCCGGCTCATCCTACGGCAACGGCAACCGCATCAGATGACCGTAACGGCATTTCATGCTCCCCCCCCCTTATCCTCCCGTTGACCCTCTTTTGATGCTTTTTACCCCGCATTTGCCGGACTGCTTGTTAAGATCTGTTAATTTTAGCCGAATTTGAGAAAAACTTCGGAAAATGTTTGGCAAATCGGCCGCCAGGTATTAATTTTGCACTCGCTTTTGAGAAACAGCGCCTCGGACAGCGGTCCGGCCGGCAAAAGCGATTAAAAATTGTTAAAAGTTTTGGTGATTAAAATAAAAGCCGTAACTTTGCAAAACTTTCGGCCGTCGAAAAAACGGCACGCCGGAAGCGCGACGATTCGCGACAGAGAACATTGAAATAATTGCAATAGACAAGAAGTAGTACAAGAGTCATTTTTCAACAAAAAAACGACCCGAGTCAATTTCTTTAACGATAATAAGTCAAGTCAACATTCCGGGCCAACACAATCGGACAGCTTCGGTCGGTGTCTTGTGAAAGAACAAAACAGACAAAACGGTTTTGTTCCTTTTTTTACTAAAGAAGAAAAAGAGACAAGATAAACAACAACGAAGAGTTTGATCCTGGCTCAGGATGAACGCTAGCGACAGGCTTAACACATGCAAGTCGCGGGGCAGCGGGGGTGAAGCTTGCTTCACCTGCCGGCGACCGGCGCACGGGTGAGTAACACGTATGCAATCTGCCCTTCACAGCGGGATAATCGGGAGAAATTCCGTCTAATACCACATAACACCCCCGGGGGACATCCCCCGAGGGTCAAAGGAGCGATCCGGTGAAGGATGAGCATGCGGCGCATTAGCTGGTTGGCGGGGTAACGGCCCACCAAGGCGACGATGCGTAGGGGTTCTGAGAGGAAGGTCCCCCACATTGGTACTGAGACACGGACCAAACTCCTACGGGAGGCAGCAGTGAGGAATATTGGTCAATGGACGCAAGTCTGAACCAGCCATGCCGCGTGCAGGAAGACGGCTCTATGAGTTGTAAACTGCTTTTGTACGAGGGTAAACGCTCTTACGTGTAAGAGCCTGAAAGTATCGTACGAATAAGGATCGGCTAACTCCGTGCCAGCAGCCGCGGTAATACGGAGGATTCAAGCGTTATCCGGATTTATTGGGTTTAAAGGGTGCGTAGGCGGTTTGATAAGTTAGAGGTGAAATTTCGGGGCTCAACCCTGAACGTGCCTCTAATACTGTTGAGCTAGAGAGTAGTTGCGGTAGGCGGAATGTATGGTGTAGCGGTGAAATGCTTAGAGATCATACAGAACACCGATTGCGAAGGCAGCTTACCAAACTATATCTGACGTTGAGGCACGAAAGCGTGGGGAGCAAACAGGATTAGATACCCTGGTAGTCCACGCAGTAAACGATGATAACTCGTTGTCGGCGATACACAGTCGGTGACTAAGCGAAAGCGATAAGTTATCCACCTGGGGAGTACGACCGCAAGGTTGAAACTCAAAGGAATTGACGGGGGC
>OHBU01000288.1_pt1 | contig 21842 bp, 17 predicted proteins | sample 1577421 | NCBI WGS metagenome assembly OHBU01 (sample SAMEA3879550, study PRJEB24766) | human gut metagenome | biome: human-associated habitat; feature: feces | place: USA | collected 1985/1987 | reverse complement strand
CTGGACGCCATCCGCGCCGCAGGCCATCCCACCGCTACCGCCATCATCGTGACCAACGGCGACGATCTGGGCGAGCTGAAGATGCTGGCAGAGGGCGACATCCTGGCCGGCACCCCGCTGTTCAAGTTCTGATTTCTGCACAGCAAAAGGCGTGCACTTCCGTTTGGAGGTGCACGCCTTTTTGATTTCCCGATCTTACTGGCCGCCCGGCTTGTAGTGCAGCACCCGCTCCGACACCAGCCCGTTGAAGAACTGGATGAAAACAATGATGACTCATCGCAGCGCACAAGCCGTTTCGGCCTCAATTTCGGCGCGGGCATCGAATATTTCGCCACGCCCACACTCCGTCTGGCGTTTGAAAGCAAATTCCTTCTGATGAAACAATACAGCGGGGGCTGGTTCAATGTTTCAATAGGCTATGTGTTCTGACGACACATCTGCCTCTTTCCGCAAAGAACCGGATCAGTCAGGCTTGTACGGCCTGATCAGTCCAGTTTGTAAAGATAGCGTTTGATTGAGCGCTTGGGCGTTTTTTCAAATTCTTCGCTCATGAGTTTGTGCCGGGTCACTTTTGAATAGGCCGGCACTTCTTTATTCAGCACCTCGATATTCTCAGCCATTACGGCATCAATGTCGGAAACGCTCATGCCCTCCTTGCCTGCGAGATCATAATCAGGATATATGAGAGCTACGAGCTTGCCGCCGTCGGATATCACGATCGATTCACTCACGTAAGGCAAGTTGTTGAGGATCTGCTCGATTTCCTCGGGATAGATATTCTGTCCCGAAGGTCCGAGAATCATATTTTTATCACGGCCGCGGAGGTAGATGAAATTGTCGGCGTCGATCACGCCGATATCACCGGTGCAAAGCCATCCGTTGTTGTCCATGCAAGCGGCTGTAGCCTCGGGATTCTTGAAATAGCCCTTCATCACATTGTCGCCTTTCACCCAGATCACGCCGGCTTTTGTTTCGGGATCCGGATTCTCGACACGGCCGATCATGCGGTCGACAATACGTCCGCATGAATTCTTGCGGGCTTCCTGCCAGGGAGCATAAGAAATAAGCGGAGCACATTCCGTCATGCCATAACCTACGGTGAACGGGAAATCGATCTTACGCAAGAACACTGCGACATCCTTATTCAGAGCGGCGCCGCCAATGATCATCTCCTGAAGATTGCCGCCGAACGTAGCCGTCAGCTGCTGCTTGATTCGTGAAAGAAGACGGTCGTCAACGAACGGCACATGCATCAATATCTTCATCAACGGCTTATCGAGAAGCGGGAACACCTTTGTCTTGATGATCTTTTCAATAATAAGAGGCACTGACACAATGAGCTTTGGCCTTACGCGGGCAAAAGCATCCATGATCACACGCGGCGAAGGCATGCGTGTGAGGAAATGGATGTGGCAACCCTTGACAAACGGATGCAGCAGTTCGACCACAAGACCATACATATGGGCAAGTGGAAGCATGCTCACTATGTTATCGCCCGGAACCAGAAACTTGATTCCGTCGATAGTGAACTGCACGTTCGACCACAGATTGCGGCAGGTGAGCATTACGCCTTTGGAAAAGCCGGTGGATCCCGACGTGTAGTTAATCATCATCACTTCATCCGGATCTGTCGGCACGACAACTTTAAAATCAGCCGACGTAAAACGCTCGGGAAATTTCTTGCCGAACAGCTCATTGAGTCTGTTGCGTGCATCAGTAAGCATTTCATCGCGTGAGATAAACAGGGAGAAGTTGTGGAGGTTGAAGGCGCCTATAAGATCAGCCATCGAATCCGAGTCGAGGTTCTCCCATATACTGTTATCCGTGAAAAGCAACTTCGACTCACTGTGATTGACCAAATGATGAATCGTGTCCGGTTTAAACTCATTGAGGATAGGCACGGCAACCGCTCCGTAAGTCAGGGCTCCCAGAAAAGCTACCGACCACTGGGCCGAATTACGCCCGCAGATGGCAATCTTGTCGCCCGGCTTCAGTCCGCAGCGTTCAAAGATTATGTGCAGCTTCGTGATTTTACGGGCCACGTCTTTATAATTATATGAAACGCCTTCGAAATCTGTCAGCGCGGGGAGTTCCCAATTCGATGTGATTGACTGGAGGATGTATTCGTTTAAGGTAGCTTTATTATCCATAATGAATGCCGGATTTTTTTATTTTCACCCGACAAAATTAATGAATAATCGTCAACCCTACATTATTTCGTGGGCAAAAACACACGATTTTCAAAAAGAAGTGAGTAAATTTGCATCCGGATTCATGAATCAAACCATTAACCAAAAATGAATAACACCTTATTTTTCGGATCTATCATGGCGCTTGCTGCAGCATCATGCGCCAATGCCACCCAACCCGCAAATTGCACTTTATCCGTCAATCTTTCACCGGACGACGACGGCATATATGTCTATCTTACCGACTACGACAGCGGTGCGAAAGTCGACAGCGCGCTTGTCGACAACGGTGTCGCAAAGTTTAATAAAAGTGTCACCACGCCATATTATGCACGTCTTCTTGTCGAAGGTCAGCGCATTGGCGATATCTTCATCGAGCCTGCTAAGATCAATGTCACTCCTGCCGAACGCAAGTTTGAAAGCAACGGCAGTCTCAACAGCTCTCTTGAAGAGATGCAGAACAAACTCGGCGCCATCGTGACTGAATTCCGCGCCCTCCCCCAGGATTCCACATCGGCCGAACGCGCCGAGATCCTCAGCAAACGCTACGACGCAATATTGGACTCTACGATGACGGCCAATATCGACAACGCTCTCGGCTATCTGCTCTTCATCTCAAACGCACAGAACTACGATCTCGCCGAACTCGACGCAGCCCTGGCAAAATATCCCAAGTTTAAGGATTCACAGCGTGTCAAAAGCATCCGTCAGCACCTTGTTGTCAAGGACGAAACATCGGTAGGTCATAAATATAAAGACTTTGCCATTACAAACGATGGCAAGACACAGAAGCTCAGCGATTTCCTCGGCAATGACCACTATACGCTCGTCGATTTCTGGGCCAGCTGGTGCGGACCCTGCATCCGCGAGATCAGTGTGATCAAGAAGCTCTATGAGAAATACAACGGCAAGGGCCTTAATTTCCTCGGCGTAGCTGTCTGGGACGAACCGCAGAACACGCAAAAAGCCATTGAAGATCACCAGATTCCCTGGGATGTCATCGTCAATGCGCAGACAATCCCCACCGATCTCTACGGCATTTCCGGCATCCCCTGCATTATCCTTATAGCTCCCGACGGCACGATCGTAAGCCGCGATCAGCAGGACGAGGATCTCGTACGTGATGTCGAGCAGGCCATGTCGGAATTCAACAAAGCAAACGAATGATAACAGGGCAAATCAACGCCCATATTTTCAAGAAGATAAGTCAATGATTGAAAAAATCAACAATCTTAAAGCTGAAATTGCTGCACTCACGGCATCGACCGATGCCGAAGTTGACGCGCTGCGCATCAAATATCTTAGTAAAAAAGGAGTGATTTCGTTGCTTTTCAACGATTTCCGCACCGTACCGGCCGATCAGAAAAAGACTATCGGTCAGGCACTTAATGAACTTAAGGCACTTGTCACCGAAAAAATCAACACGCTGCGAGAACGCCTCTCCGATTCCGACAGCGACGATGCCGCTGTCGATCTCTCACGCACTCCGGCCGTGATGCCTCTCGGTTCGCGCCATCCGCTGTCCATTGTCCGCAATGAAATAGTCTCGATTTTTTCACGCCTCGGCTTCACCGTTGCCGAAGGCCCCGAGATCGAGGACGACTGGCATGTGTTCTCGTCACTCAACTTCGCCGCCGACCATCCGGCCCGCGACATGCAGGACACATTCTTCATCAAGCGCAATCCCGATGTGCTTCTCCGCACCCACACCTCGTCGGTGCAGTCGCGCGTAATGGAGCACACACAGCCGCCTATCCGCATCATCTGCCCCGGACGTGTCTACCGCAATGAAGCCATCTCGGCCCGAGCCCACTGTTTCTTCCATCAGGTAGAGGCTCTCTATGTCGACAAAAACGTTTCGTTTGCCGACCTCAAGCAGACACTTCTCTATTTCGCGCGTGAGATGTTCGGACCTGAGACAAAGATCCGTCTGCGTCCGAGCTACTTCCCCTTCACCGAACCCTCGGCTGAAATGGACATCTCCTGCAACCTCTGCGGCGGAAAGGGATGCTCATTCTGCAAGCACACCGGCTGGGTGGAGATTCTCGGCTGCGGCATGGTTGACCCCAACGTGCTTGACGCTTGCGGCATCGACTCGAAAATCTACAGCGGTTTCGCCCTCGGCATGGGTATCGAGCGCATCACCAACCTGAAATATCAGGTGAAAGACCTGCGCATGTTCTCTGAAAACGACCGTCGTTTCCTCGAGCAGTTCCAGAGCGCTCTCTGATCATCAGCATCATGACCGGCCTGTTGGAATTAGCTCTTGTTGCCATCGGAGGTGCTGTTGGCTGCGTGGGCCGTTATGGAGCCGATCAGATCACTATCCTTCCCGATAAGACTTACAACACACTATTTATCAATATCACAGGATGCCTTTTGATAGGCATCCTGTGGTCGTTGATGGACAAGGCCAATGCCACGTCAGGCCTCGTTTACCGGACACTCGTCACCGGTCTGCTCGGCGGCTTCACCACCTTCTCAGCCTTTTCGCTACACCCCGTGCTGATGATACGGAGCGGAAACGTTGCAGAGGCCGTCGCCTACGTACTGCTCAGCGTTGTCGGCGGCATCGCCGCATGCGCTGCAGGACTCTACGCCACCGACCGAATAATCAACTGACCCCCTGCATTCATTATTTTAATCATGAGAATTGCCGAACGTTATGGAAAAGTGATCGAATGGTTTCAGCAGGCTATGCCTATCGCTGAAACAGAGCTGCACTACGAAAATCCCTATCAGTTGCTTGTCGCTGTCATCCTTTCCGCCCAGTGCACCGACAAACGAGTGAACATCGTCACCCCGCCCCTGTTTGAAGCCTATCCCACAGCCGCAGATCTCGCACGGGCTACGACCGATGATATCTTCTCTTTCATCCGCAGCGTCTCTTATCCCAACAACAAGGCACGCAATCTCTCGGGAATGGCTCAGACTCTCGTCGAACGTTTCGGCGGTGTTGTCCCGTCGGAGATCGACGATCTTTTGACGCTGCCGGGCGTGGGACGCAAAACGGCCAATGTGATTCTCTCTGTGATTTTCGGCAAAGCCGCGATGGCCGTAGACACTCACGTGTTCCGCGTCAGCGAAAGGATCGGCCTCACCACCGGCAGCAAGAACCCGCTCCAGACCGAAAAAACACTCACAAAGCACATCCCAGAACTTCTCATCCCGAAAGCCCACCACTGGCTCATTCTTCACGGACGATATGTGTGCAAGGCCCGGCGCCCGGATTGCAATAAGTGCGGACTTACCGCCGTATGCCGCTATTACATCAAATCGAAAGCCAATGAATGATACATTCCTGACCGCCGTAGCGGCAAACATCAGCCGCCACCGGTTGCTCGACGCCAGCGACCGACCAGTGGTGGTGGCGCTCAGCGGCGGAGCCGATTCAGTAGCATTGTTGCATGCCCTCACGGCTCTTGGCTATAACTGCATCGCCGCTCACTGCAACTATCATCTGCGCGGCGAGGAAAGCGATCGCGACGAACGCCATGTCGCCGAGATATGCTGCCGGCTTGGTGTTGAGTGTCTCATTCAGCATTGTGATGTGGCGGCCTACAGAGAAGCCAACAAGGGCGTGTCAGTCGAGATGGCTTGCCGCGAAATTCGTTACCGATGGTTCGAATCTCTTTTTGAAAATATTAGCGCTCAGGCTATTGCCGTAGGACACAATGCCGACGACAATATCGAAACAATGCTTCTCAACATCATGCGCGGTACAGGCATCGTCGGTGCCCGGGGCATGATTTTCTGCAATGACCGACATATCGTTCGCCCGATGCTGAACATCACTCGCCGCGAAATTGAAAGTTATCTTGAGCGTGCCAACTTAGGCTATATCACCGACAGCTCTAATCTCTTATGCGATTTCAACCGCAACCGCATCCGCAATATCCTGAGGCCTGTTATCGATGAAACATTTCCGGATGCAGCAGCCGGCATGACTTCGACACTCGACAAACTGCGTGAGAATGAAGCTTTCTACCGCCAGGCTATCGAAGAAAAGCGCCACGTCTACATTCATGAAAATCTCATTGACCTGCAGGCTCTGATCACTAAGGAGCCGCTGCCGGCACTGCTTATTTTTGAATGGTTCAGAAACGAAGGGCTGACACGTACCCAGGCCGATAATATCATAGCTTCAGCATCATCATCGGGGGCGCGATTCTTTTCCGGCGAAAATGCATGGACTATCGATCGTGGAATCCTGATATTCGAAGAATCTGGCGGTTCATTGCCTGACGACTTCGACGACTGTTTTGAAGTGAAACAGATATCCACCGCAGAGATGGATTACGCCGACCCCTGCACTGCCTATTTCGATCTTGCCGTCGTAGATGGCGCGCCGTTGTCAACCCGCACATGGCAGACCGGCGACCGGATGCAACCGTTCGGGATGAAGGCTACAAAAAAACTGAGCGACATCTTTTCCAATTCCAAAATATCCGTCACTGACAAAAAACGCATCCCTTTGCTGATGAAAAGTGCTGACATTCTGTGGATTCCGGGCATTCGCCGTTCGGCTCTTTATCCCGTCACACCAGAGGATAAAAGTTGCATATCAGTGCGTTATACCGGACGACGCATCCCTCCGGTTCATTCATGCAGATAGCATAATTTTTATAAATTGCATGCGGCATAATGCGATTATCTCAACGTTTTTTCCTATCTTTGTATAAGTCAAACCATCACCCAGAAACAAAATGAACCGAAAGGGAAAACTATATTTCCGTTATGGCACTATGGGCTCGGCGAAAACAGCGCTCCTGCTCACTCAGGCCTACAACTTCGAAGAGCGCGGAATGCGTTATGTGTGCCTCAAACCCATCATAGACAACCGCGATGGCAAGAATGTCATACGGTCGCGGATAGGCATTGAACGTGAATGCCGCTGGATCTATCACGACACAAACATCTATGAGCTGGCACAGGAACTTTTCGAAGAAAACATGGTGATCATTGACTGGATTCTCGTTGATGAAGCTCAGTTCCTGACGGCCGAACAGGTCGATCAGCTTGCGCGTATTGTCGACGATTTCGGCTGCAATGTCGTGTGCTACGGCCTCCGCACCGATTTCCAGAGTCATCTCTTCGAAGGCTCCCGCCGTCTTTTTGAGATCGCCGACACTATCGATGAGATTAAATCGACATGCAACTGCGGCCGGAAGACAATCATTAATGCCCGCATCGACACCAAAGGCGATTTCGTTGAAGAAGGCGCCCAGGTGGAGATCGGCGGCGACGATCGCTACATCGCAGTGTGCCGTAAATGCTGGCGCAACAAACGCATCGAGCAGTCAACACGCGACGCCCTGCCTTTCCTTGAACTAAACATTCGAAAATGATCAGAAAGACTCTTCTCTCCGCCCTACTCTTTCTCACGCTGTTTTGCAGCATCCCTCTTCTTGCCGCCACTCCGCTCGAAACCCTTAATTATAAGGTGATTTATCGTTGGGGACTGGTGAACAAACAGGCCGGCCGTGCCAGTTTCAAGCTCTATGATCATGGTCATGGACAGTACCAGGCGATAATGTGCGCCCGCACTGAGCCTTGGGCCGATCATTTTTTCTCGGTCCGCGACACTCTGATCTCTACGTTCTCCGCTACCACCCACCTGCCGACATTATACAACCGCATAGCCCATGAGGGCGGTCGATACGCTTCTGATATTGTAAGATTCTCCATCAGCGGCCGCGTCACTTCAGCCCGGTGCACTAATCTGCGGCGAGGCAAGAAAGACAAGACGGTCTCGAAGTCGGAACACTCGCTCAAAACGGAAGGTGATGCCGTCGATCTTCTTTCATCGTTTTACTATCTTCGCGATCTTGACCTCAGCAACATGAAGCCCGGGAAAGTGACTACTGTCAGCATATTCTCCGGCAAGCGGAAAGAGACATTGCGCATCACCTACAACGGTCTCGAAACCATCAAGATCAACGGCAAAAAGCAAAGCACCTATAAAGTTACATTCACTTTTACATCCGGCGCCGAAAAGAACACTTCCGATCCCATCAAGGCATGGCTTTCGACCGACAGGGATAAGATACCGCTGAAACTCGAAGGTCAGTTGAAAATCGGCAAAATCCAATGTATCTTCACCGGCCACTGATGATGTTGAAACCACCTGCGATTATGACAGCAAAACGATTGCTTTCACTATTCTTGCTCATGACTTCACTATGCACGCTTTCGGCACACAAACCGACTGACCGCGATTCGCTGCGGCATCTCACGGTTGTCTACACAACCGATGTCCACGGCAATTTCTTCCCGTATGATTTCATACGGCTGCAGCCTGCCAAAGGAAGCATGGCGCGTGTAGCCTCTTATGTTGAATCGCTGCGTGATTCTCTCGGCGCCGAAAATCTGCTCTTGCTCGACAACGGTGACATACTGCAAGGACAGCCGACGGCCTATTACTATAATTACATCGACACCGCCGCGGTCAATATCGCTTCAGCCATATATGATTTCATGCGTTACGATGCCGCCACCGTAGGCAATCACGACATTGAAACCGGTCATGCCGTGTATGATAAATGGAAACGGCAGACGTCGACCCCTATCCTCGGAGCAAATGTCATTGACAAGAAGACCGGGCTGCCCTATTTCACTCCATACACCGTCATAAACCGTGGCGGGATGAAGATTGCAGTGATAGGGTTGTTAACTCCTGCCATTCCGGCTTGGCTGCCCGAAAACCTATGGAGCGGCCTGGAATTTCTGCCAATGCAGGAAACCGCCCGCAAATGGGTGAAAATAGTCCGTGAAGCTGAGAATCCCGACATCATCATCGGTCTGTTTCATTCCGGGCACGATGCATCGAAATCCACCTCCGGCTATCGCGAGAATGAATCGCTTGTGGTGGCACGCGAAACCGAAGGCTTTGACGCCGTGCTGATGGGTCACGACCATCAGTTGTTTTGCGACACCGTCGTCAACCCCGCCGGTCATAAAGTCAGCGTGCTCAATCCGGCCAATAACGCGATGAACGTTGGCGTGCTCAATATAACGGAGACCGCGCCCGGACAATTCCGAGTCAGCGGGCGCATTGATGACATTACCGACATTGAACCGTCGCAAGCATTTATGGATCATTTTGCCGCCCGTCAGAAAGATGTGACCCGATTCGTGAGCCGGAAGATTGCCGACATCACGGACTCGATCACCACCCGCGATGCCTTTTTCGGTCCATCGGCTTTCATGACACTTCTGCACAACCTGCAGCTCGACATCTCCGGCGCCGACATTTCAATGGCGGCACCGCTAACCAACGACGGTGTGATAGCGGCCGGAGAGATGCGTGTGGCCGATATGTTCACGCTTTATAAATACGAAAACTTCCTGTGCACGCTCCGCATGACAGGCCGGGAGATTAAGGACTACCTCGAGTTTTCTTATTCTCTCTGGACCGACTGCATCAGCGATACCAATCCGCATCTTATACGGTTTGCCTCTGACCGCCCGACGCCGAATGAAAACCGTCTGAAAAATCCCTCCTACAATTTCGATTCGGCCAGCGGTATCATTTACACCGTCGACATCACCAAGCCTAAAGGCGGGAAAATCAATATTATATCGTTATCGTCAGGCAAACCGTTCAATCCCGACTCCACCTACACCGTAGCCGTCAACTCTTACCGTGCCGGCGGCGGTGGTGATCATCTCACTCTCGGCGCCGGTATATCGCCTGCTGACTTAAAAGCGCGCGTCGTCTCTTCCACCGACAAGGATCTCCGCTTTTATCTCATGAAAACCATTGAGCACCAAGGGCTTTTGCAGCCGACAGTCGAGCTTAACTGGCTATTCATTCCCCCAGACAAAGCCGCTGAAGCCATTGCTATAGACCGCGATCTGCTTTTCGGTCCGCAGTCCTCAAAAAACCAAAAATAGGCCTCCGAGCCAAAATCGCATTCGTGTTGCAGCAAAATTTGTGTAACTTTGCAGTGAAATGATTCGCACCCGCCTCATATTCCGTTGGATTGGCTGCGCGCTCATAACCGTTATGTGCGTGGCCGGGGTTCTGCAATTTCATCATCATGACTGCAACGGTGATGCGTGCATTGCGCTGTCGGTAAACGATATAGATTTATCGGGATGGAGAAGCATCGAGGGCTGCCATTCCGCTCATCGGCACCATAGCTCCCAACGCGATAATCACAGCCATTCCTGCAATGACGACTGCGGATTGCATATATCAGGTTCTGTCTGTGCTAAAGTCTCGGCCGCAACGCAATTAATTTCAACATTCATTCAGCATCTCCATCATTCATTCTGCGCTGATATTTTGGCCAATGACCGCCATTCTTCGGCAATCGGATGCGTAGCGCAGGCGAATGGCAGCGGCGTAGCGTTGCCGCGTAAAATCATTTTTCCTACAATTGACAACAGGGGTTCGCCATTCTGAAATAGCGCGGCAGTCGATAAAATCCGCCTTTAGTTTGGTTGTAATAATAATCCCCTAAATTGTCAAGAAAAAATGTATCCAATAATATATCATGTCGGAACAATGTTGCTTGCAGCGACAATAATCTTTTCGTGCTCTGACAGTCATAACCAAGAATCCAAAAACGGGTCGGCAAAACATGAAGGTGAAATTGTCATCGAACCCGACGATGCTCAAAAATTCGGCCTGATGACAGAGACAGTCGGCCAGCAGGATTTCAATGATGTGATCAAGGTTTCGGGACGCATCATGAATTCGTCGGCCGGTGAGGCCACCGTAGTGGCCCCCGGTCCCGGCATCATCAGAATTGCCGGTAATATAAATGTCGGCTCAGAGGTGAGCCGGGGCACCCGTATCGCCACACTGTCGCCCGAATCCGTTTCGGGCGGCAACCCCAACGCCGCGGCGCGAGCAGCTGTCAATGCGGCCAAAAGTGAGGTGGACAGACTGAAGCCATTGCTCGACGAGAAGATCGTAACCCGCCGAGAATATGATGCTGCCGTGGCAGCTTATCAGTCAGCCTTAGCTTCTTACTCCCCTGCGGCATCGTCAAACTTGGCCGTTTCCCCGATCAGCGGCATCATCACATCGCTTGCGGTCAAAACCGGAGACTATGTCGAAGCAGGCACCCCGATCGCTACAATCAGCCGCAGCTCCACCCTTTTGCTGCGTGTGGATCTGCCCGAAAAATACCGCAGCCGCATCGCCGACATCGAAAACGCCAACATCCGCCCATCTTATTCCGACCGCTGGATCAGCCTCGACTCTCTCGGCGGCAAAAAGGCCGCAGCCAATGCCGCGGACGCGATTGCCGCTGAGGCCGGATACATCCCGGTGTATTTCTCATTTGTAAGCGACGGAAGGATGGCCGCCGGTGATTTCGCGGATGTCTGCCTGTTATTATCTTCTGAGAAGAAGACCATTGCCGTCCCCGACGAGGCTATCGTCGAGCAGATTGGCAACTATTTCGTGTATGTCAAATCGGGCGATCACTCCTATGAGAAACGCCGGATAGAAAAAGGAGAGAGCAACGGCACCCTGACGCAGGTCACAAGCGGACTCGCTGACGGTGATATTGTAGTCACAAAGGGAGCAACAATGGTTCGGCTGGCCGAAACGGCCAATGCCATCCCTGAAGGTCATTCACACAATCACTGATCACGGCCATGCTTAACAAAATCATAAGATTCTCGCTGCAAAACCGGGTCGTGGTGCTGGTCATAACCGGCATCCTGATGCTCTGGGGTTGCATCACGATGATGCGCTCCGACATCGATATCTTCCCCGATCTGAACGCACCCACTGTCGCCGTCATGACCGAAGCTCCCGGCATGACACCGGAAGAGGTCGAAAAGATGGTGACCTATCCAATCGAAACAGCCCTTAACGGGGCCACAGACGTCAGACGGGTACGGTCGTCATCCGCTACCGGCTTCTCCATCGTGTGGGTCGAATTCAACTGGGACGCCGACCCCTATGTAGCGCGCCAGATCGTTTCAGAAAAGCTGGCATCCGTCGAGGGTCAGCTGCCGCCGGGAACCGGCACTCCCATTCTCGGACCGCAGTCGTCGATTCTCGGAGAGATAATGATCATCGGTCTCACCTCGACATCCGACAGTGTTTCGATGACGCAGCTACGCTCTGTGGCCGACCGTATCATAACTCCGCGCCTGCTTGCCCTCGGCGGCGTGGCGCAGGTGTCAGTGATCGGCGGTGATGTGGCCGAATACCAGATCCGGCTGTCGCAGGACCGCATGAAGCATCTCGGTGTATCGCTCGACGAAGTGCGCCAGGCGGTTGAAGGCATCAACAGCAACCGCTCCGGCGGTGTGCTCTACGACTATGGCAACGAATATCTCATAACGGTGGATATGCACACCGCCGCCACTGAGCAACTGGCCAAAAGCGTTATCCGCTCCGACGAGCGGGGCGTCGTAACGATTGCCGATGTTGCCGACGTCACCATGGGCACCGAATCGCCGAAGCTCGGCACTGCATCCGAGCGCACAAAACCGGCAGTGCTTCTGACGGTGGCAAAGCAGCCGTCGACAAGCACCATCGATCTCACGGACGGCATCGAGACTACGCTAAATGAACTGAAGCAGTCGCTCCCCGCCGGAATAAATATATCCACCGACATATTCCGGCAGAGCGATTTCATCGACAATTCAATTTCCAATCTCCAGACGTCGCTGCTGGAGGGCGCGCTGTTCGTCATCATAGTGCTGTTCGTTTTCCTGATGAATTTCCGCACTACGCTCATCTCCGTGGTCGCACTCCCGATATCCATCATTGTCACCATACTGCTTCTAAACGCCTTCGGGTTGACTATCAACACCATGAGCCTCGGCGGCATAGCCATAGCCATCGGTTCGCTTGTCGACGATGCCATCGTGGATGTGGAGAATGTCTACCGCCGTTTGCGTATTAACGCCCAACTGCCTGAGGATGACCGGCTGACCACACGTGAAGTAGTCTTTGAGGCATCGCGTGAAGTGCGTTTGCCCATCATTAATTCCACGCTCATTATTGCTGCCAGCTTCATGCCGCTTTTCTTCCTCGACGGCATCGGCGGACGCATGCTAATCCCGCTCGGCATATCGTTCATAACGGCACTTGCCGCTTCGACAGTCGTAGCTCTGACCGTCACTCCGGCGCTGTGCAGCTTCCTTTTGGGAAATAAAGGCTATAACCGTAAATTGCAGCGCGATCCGGGCATAACCCGCGTCCTCGTCAAGGCCTACCGCAGGTCGCTGAGCGCCGTGATGCGCCACCGCATCATGGCGCTTGCCGTCACCGGGGTGCTTCTGGCAGGTGCTTTGGTATGTTTCTTCATGGCGGGCCGTAGCTTCCTCCCGTCGTTCAACGAAGGATCTCTCACCATCAACGTGAGCACGCTGCCGGGCATATCGCTCGAAGAGAGCGACCGTATCGGCCGCGAAGCCGAACGTATCATCCTTTCCATGCCGGAGATCAAGACCACAGCGCGAAAGACCGGCCGCGCCGAACTTGACGAGCACTCGCTCGGCATCAATGTGTCGGAAATCGAGGCCCCCTACACTCTCTCCGGCCGTTCGCGCGAAGAGATGGTTCGCGATCTGCGGCATAAGCTGTCGCATCTCCCCGGCACCAACATCGAAATCGGTCAGCCCATATCCCACCGCATCGACGCGATGCTCTCAGGCACGGAAGCCCAGATAGCCATTAAGATTTTCGGCAGTGATCTTGAGACGCTTCACAATCTCGCCACAGGAATCCGGCATTCCATATCGGAGATCGACGGTATTGTGGATGTGGCCGTAGAACAGCAGACGGCGCGACCGCAGATCGACATACGTCCGCGACGCGACATGCTCGCCCGCTATGGCATCACCAACGGGCAGTTTGCCTCCGCTGTGGCCACGCTGCTCGGCGGCGAACAGGTGGCGCAGGTCTACACCGACGGCATCCCCTACAACATCACTCTGAAGGCCGACCACGGCGTGACCGGCCGTCTTGACGACATCTCACAGATCATGATTGATTCCCGTGAAGGCAAGATCCCGCTGAGCTATGTGGCTGATGTCGTTTCGACCTCCGGGCCGAACACCATCAACCGCGAGAATGCCAACCGCCGTATCATTGTTTCGGCCAACGTCGACGGACGTGATCTGAAAGGAGCCGTCAGCGATATTCAGAAATCCATCGGATCATCCGTGAAACTGCCGGAAGGATATTTCATCAAATACGGCGGACAGTTTGAAAGCGAAGAGGCCGCATCGCGCACTCTTGCCATTGCTTCACTGGCTGCGCTCATCGTCATTTTCATTCTCCTCCTGCAGGAATACCACAACATTGCTCAGTCGGCTGTCATCCTTGTCAATATGCCTCTCGCATTGATAGGCGGCATCTTTGCCCTCGAACTCACCGGATCGGAAATCAACATTCCGGCCACCATCGGTTTCATATCGCTGATGGGCATCGCCACGCGCGGCGGCATGCTGCTGATGTCGCACTACAATGCGCTTGAAAAGAACGGTGTCCCGCTCTACGACCGCATCGTCAAGGGCTCGTCCGACCGTCTTAACCCCATCGTTATGACGGCTCTGACTTCGGCGCTCGCTCTCATCCCGCTTGCCTTGCGCGGCGGCCAGCCCGGCAATGAAATACAATCGCCGATGGCGGTGGTAATCCTCGGCGGTCTGTTCTCTTCTACATTACTTAACCTCTATATCGTACCTATCCTCTACGCTTATATTTCATCACGCAACCGAAAAAAGAAATGAAGATTAAATCCATTATTCCTCTTTTCGCTATTATCCTCCTTGGCAGTAATTGTTTATCTGCTCAGTCAGTCGATTTCAACACGATTGTCGACAGCATTGCCGCCAACAATCCCGACCTCCATGCCGGACGTCTGAAAACCGAGGGCGAAATAAAGGCGATTGCCTCCGACAACAATCTTGCCGACCCTGAGCTCGATTTCACTCACCAATGGGATCAGGAAGGAATCGGGAACAAATGGAGCATCGGCGTCACTCAGAGTTTCGAATGGCCGGGCGTCTACTCTGTGCGTGCCCGCAGAATGAACGCCGAAGCCGAGGCGCTAAGACTTCAGTCCGACGTGCAGGCATCCGAAATGCGTCTGCAAATCGCCGAGGCGCTGGTCGACCTCGTCTATCAGAAAAAGCTCGTTGACCTTCACCAAGACATGCTCGACCGCATTGATTCGATGATCGCAGTGTCAAACCGTGGCCTCGACCGTGGCGAGGTGTCGATCCTCGACCTTAACATCATCAAGCTTCAGCGCATCGAGGCCTCACGCTCGCTCAACGAAGCCGTCAGCGGTTTGACGGAGGCTACAGCCACGCTGAAAGCGCTTAACGGCGGCGCCGACTGCAAGAATCTGACAGCCGCTCTCACCGACTTCCCCGACACTCCCCTCCTCCCGCTCGATTCATACATCGAATCGGCAGCCGAAAACAATCCGGTCATCCGCTACAACGATGCCTTGAGCCGGGCCGAACAGCTGCGCATCAGCACACTCCGCCGCAGCTATCTGCCGGGCTTCAGCATCGGCTACAACCATGAATATGAGATCGGCGACCATTTCAACGGCCTCAGCGTAGGCCTGACGCTGCCCGTGTTCTCCAACCGCAAGAAAATACCGGCAGCCGAAGCACAGCAGCTCGCCCTGCAGGCCGAAAGCGAGGCATCGCGCCTCGCTGCCGAGTCGCAGATCACCCGGGACTATAAAATCATTCTTCAGCTCGACAACGAATTGCGCGAGTACAGCACCGTGCTCAGCGACAAGGACAATATGCGTCTGCTGTCGAAGGCTCTGAATGCCGGGCAGATCTCCATACTCGACTATTTCAGCCGTGCCGAATATTTCCTCAATGCGCAGGCCGCATATCTCGAGGCTCAGCGCAAAAGAGCGCAGAGCATGGCACGTCTGTCGGTGTGGCGCTAAGAGCCGGTTCGACAATATATGTTAACGGCCAGGCGGTCAATCGTCGTGCAGATTTGTTCGCGCAGTGAGGGAGCAATGGGGCTCCATTGTGACCGATACAAGCGGACAAAGATGCACGGCGATTGACCGAGGCGAGGGTAATTTTCGACGTGCGAAGGATTAATTGAAGAAATCAGAATCAGATATACCTGAGCATGAACAGAATGCAGGCGAGATATGTCATTGCTCTTGCTGTAAACAGGTAGCGTTCATAGTTGCGGCACAGACGGCGAAAGTTTTCCAGCCACGAGTTTGTACGTTCTACAACCCACCTCCCTGACAGCGGCTTGAATTCTGATGTGCCGAAATTTGATTTTACGCTCTCAAAAATTACTCCGGCACCGGCTGTTTCGGAGCCCCGGTATCCCAAATCAGCCTTTATCAGAGCTATTGATGGATAATTCAATCGTAGCTCAGACAGAATGTTGCGCAGACCCTTTGAATCATGGATATTTGCGGTGGTGACGTCAGCGAGCATGGGGTAGCCGTTGCTGTCGACAAGTATCTGCCTCTTTATGCCCTTTATCCTCTTGAAACCATCGATACCTTTCTGTGATTGCGCACAGGCTGAGCGCACGCTCTGACTGTCAACGACGGCTACTGTAGGATAAAGTGTTCGGCCAAGACTTTTACGCCGCTCTCTGACAAGATGTTTCAGAATACGTATTGGCTGTCCTGCCTCGCACCATGTACGGAAATGGTAATATACCGTTGACGGCTTGGGGTAATAAGATGGCAGCATTTTCCATTGGCAGCCTGTGCGGATCAGGTATGCCAATGCTGTAAATACTTTATACAAATCCACCTTCGCGCGTTTCTGAAATGGTGACAATGCCGATTTTATCAGCCTACGCTGCCGTTTGTTGAATTTAATCCTCATATTATCTGATAACTTGTCAATGTATAACAATATCAGATCAGATATCGCATAAAGCAGCGTTGAATATTACCCTCGCATCGCATATCTTGGGCGCTTTTGCCCCTGCTCATCAGTCGCGTACATCAAGTACGCTCCATCTTCGCATGACCAAAATCACCTCAAGCTATGCGACCTGGCCGTTAACATATATTGTCGAACCGGCTCTAAGAGCCGGGATTAGGAGCCGGACACAAGAGTCGGTTCTATGAATCAATGAGCATTGGCTATCTGCTGGCGGGCAATCTCAAGCTGGCTTTGCAGACGCTGTTTCTCGATGCGGTACTTCTTGTCGTTTCGCACCGCACGGCTGAAGCCGGAAATGATCGCGGCCGAGCGCAGCTGCTCCGGCGTGAGCGTCAGCGTGCTCACCGGCCGTCCGTTGTCTAAAAACGCCATCTCGACCGTATTGCCGGCCGCCGCAATTTTCTCTATGAAATCAGCCAGGGGCGCACTCTCGGCTTCGGTGAATGTGATCGACATGCCTGCACCGGTCCGGCAATTGCGCTCGCCGTCGTAAGGCACGTCATTGCTGCGCACGCTCTTGCCGCCGGCCGACAGCTGCACGGCCGTAGCGTTGCGGCCGCCCGCCGATGTGGCAACAATGTAGAAATGATAGTCGGCCGACACGCGGCAATGCAGTCCGGCTTTATCCCTCACATTCGTCGCGCCCTCACCTTTCACGGCATAATAGCCTTCAATGGGGTTTGACACGTATTCCACCAGGCTGCGAAGCGAGTCGCCGAGGATTGAGTTGACAGTCATGAGGCTGTCGGTAAGCGACAATTGGCGGGCCGTGTGTCGCTCCAGCACCTCGGGACGGAATTGCGACGCCTCTTTCCGTGTTTTTAACGCTCCGGGCAACGACCGGTCGATCGAGTCGAGCAGACGGAGCGCCTCTTCATAGCGTCCCGTTTCGAAACATTCGCGCGATTCGCTCAACAGCTGCGCGGCCTGCTGTTCGGACTCTTTTGATTTGTCGGATGAGCAACCGGCAAGCACGGAAAGTCCGATCGCGGCGAGGAGAAGGGGTTTAATTGGTTCGCTGAACATTTTTTACGCCTTTAACGGTGGATATTTTTTTAATAAGATCGTCGAGCACACGCTTGCTCTCTACGCCCACCACGAGATAGCCGTGAAACAGGCCGTCGTGCGAATCGATGGAAATGCTGCGGAGCGACGAGCGGCTCTCTTTGGTAATGATCGACGTGATGTTGGTCACGATGCCGATATCGTCCGTGCCAACGACGCTCAGCGTCGACACGAAATGCGACCCTGCCTTGCCCGACCAGCGGGTGTTGATGGTGCGGTAGGGATAGCGCTCGAGGATATGCGGCGCGTTGGGGCACTGGCGGCGGTGGATCTTGATGACGCCCTCCGATGATATGAACCCGAACACGTCGTCGCCGTAGATCGGGTTGCAGCATTTGGCAAGCTTATAGTTGACGCCTTTCACGCCGTCGCCTATCACCAGCACGTCATCGCTGCTCCCCGTGGTATCTTCCTGCGCGGGTCCCTGATATGTGAATTCCTCGGCCGAACGCGTCTCGGTGGCGCTTTCTGCCGGCGCCTCAAGGCTCTCGTAGGTAGTTATGACGTCGTTGACGTCGATCTGCTCGTCGGCGATCGCATTATAGAATTCGGTGACGGTCTTAAACCCGAGTTTCTTTATCACCTTCATCATGAGGCTCTCTTCCGTCTCGATCTTGCGGTTCTTGAAGCGCCGCTGCAGCTTCTCTTTGGCCAGCTCGGCGCGGCGGTTGCTAATTTCGTTTACGGCCTGACGTATCTTGTTTCTGGCTTTGGTGGTCACCACCATTGAGAGCCAGTCGAGTTTTGGCTGCTGTGTCGACGATGTGAGCACTTCCACGGTGTCGCCGCTCTTCAGCTTGTAGTTGATGCGGCAGCTGCGCCCGTTGACGCGTCCGCCGGTGCAGCTGCATCCGAGGCGTGAATGGATCTGGAAGGCGAAATCGAGAAGCGTCGCCCCGAGCGGAAGCTTGTAGAGATCGCCGCGCGGAGTGAACACGAACACTTCCTTGCTGTAGAGATCCATGTTGAGATTGCGCATCAGTCCCATCGGGCTTGCATCGGCATCCTCGAGGATGTCGCGCACGTGGTTCATCCATGCATCCAGGTCGTTTTCGCTCTTGATGCCCTTGTATTTCCAGTGGGCGGCCACGCCGGTCTCGGCTATCTCGTCCATGCGTCGGGAGCGTATCTGCACTTCCACCCATTTGTCCTGCGGGCCGAGCACCGTGATGTGCAGCGACTCGTAGCCGTTGCTTTTCGGCACCGACAGCCAGTCTTTCAATCGCGTCGGGTTGGGCTGATACATGTCGGTGACAATCGAATAGGTGGTCCAGCACTGGCTCTTCTCATGCTCGCGGTCAACATCGAGAATGATGCGTATCGCAAACAGATCATAGATCTGCTCCACGTCATTGTGCTGCTTCATCATCTTGTTCCAGATGGAATAGATGGATTTGGTACGGCCTTTTATTTCGAATTTCAAGCCCTGACGCTCGAGCGCCTCCTTCACCGGGCGGATAAACGATTCGATATAGGCGTCGCGGCTGCGCTTGGTGGCGTTGAGCTTGGTGGCTATGCGGGTGAACATCTCGCGGTTGGTATATTTCAGCGACAGGTCCTCAAGCTCGCCTTTGATCTTGTATAATCCCAGACGGTGAGCCAGCGGAGCGTAAAGATAGTTCGACTCCATGGCCGTCTTCCGCACCATCTCTTCATCGGGATGATGGTTGATGGCGCGCATCACCACCAGACGGTCGACGATCATTATGATCACCACGCGGATGTCGCGTGCGAGCGTAAGCATCAGGTTGCGGAAGTTTTCCGAGGCAACAACGCCGTGACGCGAATAAAGCTCCTGCACCTTCGCCAGCCCTTCGACGAGCGTGGCAACGTCGGCCTCGGCGCCTGCCGTAATGTCGGCGGCCGTTGCCAGCCCCGCCTGATAGAGCGGGAAATAGAGTATGGCGCTCACCATGTTGCGGTCGGGCGCGATGCTGCGGGAGAGTTCGGCGGCCGTCGCCAGACTGCGCCACAGCCGGTCGACGCCCTCAATATCGGCCGTATGGCCTCCGGAATCGGCACTGCGGTAGCGCCGAATCATTGATTTAATGCTTTGCCGGTCGGCATCCCCGAACAACTGTCCGGTTTCTGTCAGCAGCGAGCGGTAGGCTCCGGCGATATCGTTGATTTTAAGCTTTGTTTCACCCATCTTTCGTTAAGAAACTGCGTATTGCGATGATTTTTATGGCAAATTTATCTAAAATCGCGCTCACATACAAATTTTTACGAGCCGTGTTGCGATGATTTGTAACAACACGGCTCGTGAAATGCTTATCGGTATCCCCACACCGGGGGCTGATTGGTGTCAGTCGTCGTTGCGGGGATTGTTGTTGATGGTGGCTGTGCGCTCCTTGACGAGCTGCGGGTTGGTCTTGTCGTCGTCGGCCTTGTCGATGGCTACGCCCGAATATGTCTGGGCGCCGGTGTTCACTTCGTTTGCATTGCTATTTTTGCGGCATCCGCATTTACGTTTAGAGTCCATTTGATCTAATATTATTTGGTTTCACTTTCACATTAAACATCCCGGAGCCTGCGAAAGTTTACCGACCGAAGCTTTCGACCGCGCATTTCATCCATGCCAGGCAAGAGAAATATCAAAGACTCTTATCAACGGATCCAACCGCTGAACAGCCATCCCCTCTAACCGCCCTCGCCAACAAACGAGAGGAGAGGCGGCGGGGAGGATCAGAGCTCGTTGAGCTGGGAGATGTAGTCGAGGAGCTGCTCGCGGCCGAGTCCGGTTTCGGAAGAGGTGACGAAAACGGGGGGCAGCTCATGCCACGACTGGAGGAGGTATTTGCAATAGGCTTCGACGTTTCGCGCGGCGGCGCTCTTCGACAACTTGTCGGTCTTTGTAAAGACGAGGCTGAAGGGCACCTCGTGCTCGCCGAGCCAGTTGATAAACTCGATGTCGATTTTCTGCGGGGCGAGGCGCGAGTCGATGAGCACGAAGAGATTGGTCATCTGCCGGCGCGTCAGGATATAGTTTTCGATGATCTTTTTCAGGCCGTCGCGGGCCGATTTGTTGCGCTGGGCATAGCCATAACCGGGGAGGTCGACGATATACCAGCTGTCGTTGACCAGGAAATGGTTGATGAGCATCGTCTTGCCCGGCGTTGACGAGGTCATAGCGAGCGCCTTGCGTCCGGTGAGCATGTTGATGAGCGACGACTTGCCGACGTTGGATCGTCCGATGAAGGCATATTCATGCATGTCGTGGTCGGGGCATTTCTTTGCGTCGGAGTTGCTTACTACGAAGCGGGCACTGTTGATGAGCATATGGCGTGGAGTGTTTGATTGTCAGATAATAAAAAAGTGCAGCCGGACGATAAGCCGGGTTATGTCAGCTATGGCACTTCCCCACGGAGTGAGGGTTGCCGATAGCGTTTCGTCATTTATCTGAGCCCGGTGTCGCCACGGGGCTTTAGCAGCCTACCCCCCGGCAATGGACGAGCAGCCCTTAAATGCCGGTATACTTGGCTTTGCAACTCATAAGGCGTGCGGCATGGCATATTGCTATGTCATCCGGTGGGCTCTTACCCCGCCTTTTCACCCTTACCGGCCGTCGACCCGAAGGCGGCGGATCCCGGCGGTTGTTTTCTGTCACGCTACTCTGCCGTTGCCGACAGCTTCCCGTTAGGAAATATGATGCTCTGTGTTGCCCGGACTTTCCTCACACCGCCCGAATGCGGTGAGCGACGAAAT
>OHBU01000285.1_pt1 | contig 21929 bp, 15 predicted proteins | sample 1577421 | NCBI WGS metagenome assembly OHBU01 (sample SAMEA3879550, study PRJEB24766) | human gut metagenome | biome: human-associated habitat; feature: feces | place: USA | collected 1985/1987 | reverse complement strand
TCAGGTGTTTTGAATGACGTTTTTCGGAACATCAAACTGAACACTCTATTAAACAAGCTCTAAGTCTTATAAGTGAAAATTGCTGAAAAAATTCCATATTTTGAGTGTAACGCTTAACTTTGCAGATTGAGACCCAGACCGGACATCGAATCAACGGCCCGGACACAGAACATTCGACAATGAATCGGCAATTATTATATATGCGTCTGCTCGTGGTGGCAGTGGTGGCCCTGGCGGTTGCCGCCTGCGCCAGCATGGGGCGGCCCGAAGGCGGCCCGCGCGACGAAGAGCCGCCGGCATATGTGCGCAGCAATCCGGCGCCCGGCTCACTCAATGTCACCGACGACCATTATACGATCTATTTCAACGAAAACGTGCAGATCAAGGACGCCATGACCAAAGTGGTGGCCTCGCCGCCGCAGAAGTCGGTGCCCAAGGTGACGGCCGTAGGCCGGCAGGTGCGCATAGAGATGACCGACACGCTGCTGCCCAACACCACCTACACCATCGACTTCACCGACGCCATCAGCGACCTCAACGAAGGCAACGTGCTCGACGGCTTCTCATTCGACTTCTCGACAGGCCCCACACTCGACACCCTCTGCATCTCGGGAATGGTGTTTGAGGCCGCCAACCTCGAGCCGGCGCAGGGGATGCTCGTGGGCGTACACTCCAATCTCTCCGACACGGCCATCACCACCCTGCCCTTCGACCGCATCACCAAGACCAACCAGTTAGGCCAGTTCACGATACGCAACCTCAAGCCGGGCACCTACCGCATCTTCGCCATCAACGACGTGAACCGCGACAACAAATGGGACCGCTCCGAGGATATAGCCTTCTACGACGCTACCGTAAGCCCGAGCGCCGAGAGCGTCCAGGTGGCCGACACGCTGCAGAATGGCGCGGGCGCCGACTCGATAGTGATGCGGCCCGCCACCCGCTTCCTGCCCGACGACGTGCTGCTGACATGGTTCAATGAAAACTACAAGGCGCAATATCTGGTGAAGCACGAGCGCCCCGAGCGCAACCGCATCCACATTGAGATGGGCGCCCCGAGCGACACCTTCCCCGAACTGCGCTTCATCGGCGGCGACCTCGACGGCCGCTCGCTCAGCGACTTTTCCGTGAAGAATGCCGCGCCGACCCGCGACACCATCGACTACTGGATCACCGACCCCGGCATCATAGCCGCCGACACGCTCAACATGTCGGTGCGCTACCTCCGCACCGACTCCACCGACAATCTGTCGTGGACCACCGACACCCTTGCCTTCAACATGCGCAAGGCGCGCCAGTCGAAGAAAAAGAAGCAGGAGGAAGAGACCGCCGACAGCGACTCCGTGCCCAAGATCACGCTGCTTCAGCTTAAGCCCGCAGGCGGCGCCCAGATGGACGTCTACGGCTCGCTGCGCCTTGAGACTGACCAGCCCATAAAGACGAAAAACGACTCGGCATTCCATCTCGAGATGCTCGTCGACACTATATGGGCCCCCATCGAGCGGCCGACATTCTACTTCCCCGACTCGCTGCGGCCCATGCAGCTCCGCGCCGACGTGAAGTGGGAGCCCGGCGCCAAGTACCGTCTCACCGTCGACTCGCTCGGCGTCACGGGCATCTACGATATATGGAACGGGCCTGTCAGTCAGGAGTTCACGGTGAAAGCGCTGTCGGAATATTCCAACATCACCTTCGCGATCACCGGTGCCGACTCGACGGCCGTCGTCGAACTGCTCAACAATCAGGACAAGCCGGTAAAAAGCGTGGCGGTTGAAAACGGCCGCGCCGTGATCCGCTACATCGACCCCGGCACCTACTATGCGCGCCTCTACTTCGACCGCAACGGCAACGGCAAATACGACACCGGCAACCTCGCCGACTCGCTCCAGCCCGAGGAAGTGTGCTACTTCTCCAAGAAGATCAACCTCAAGCGCAACTGGGACGTAGAGCAATCGTGGAACATCTACGAGCTGCCCCTCGACATGCAGAAGCCGGCCGAGATAAAGAAAAACAAACCGAAGAAAAAAGAGGGCGAAAGCGACAACTATAACGACGACGAGGACGACGACCAGTATTACGACGAATTCGGCAATCCGGCCGTCGACCCCAACGACCCGTTCGGCAAGCGCAAGAACCAGCGCTACAACACCCTCAACGGCCGCGACAACAACACCCGCGGCATGGGCTCGGGTTACCGCTGATACGCTCCAACCATGACGACAGAAAAAAGAGAAAGCAGAAAAATGGCATCAACCAAAAACATCATATCGCGCGACTTCCCCCCGGAACCGACACTGCGGCGTCTGCCGTGGTATCTGGCCTATGTGGCCATGCTCCGGAGCCGCGACATAAAATATGTTTCGTCGACCACCATCTCCAAGGAGATGAACGTCGACGCATCGCAGATAGCCAAAGACCTCTCGGTGCTGAACATCAAAGGCAAGACGCGCATAGGCTACGAAGTGGCTACGCTTGAGAAAGTGCTGCGCGACTTTCTGGGATTCTCCAACGGCCACAACGCCGTGATGATCGGCGTGGGCTCGCTCGGCTCGGCACTCATCGCCGACACCGGCCTGGAGCGCTTCGGCCTCAACATCGTGGCGGGCTTCGACGTCAGCCCGGCCGTCGTAGGCACCACGATCAAGAATGTGCCCATTTACCACATCGACCGTCTGGCCGAGATGCAGCGCCTCTACCGCGCCTCGATAGCCATCGTGGCCGTGCCTGCCGACGTGGCTCAGCAGATAGCCGACCTGGCCGTTGAAGCCGGCATCCACGCCCTATGGAACTTCACACCCTTCCGCATCGTCGTGGGTCCCGGCACCGTGATACAGAACACCTCGATCTATGCCCATCTGGCCGTGATGTACAACAGGCTCAACGCCCTGAAAACCGACAAGGATGAAAACGCTGCTCTTTGACCGCGACTATTCGTCGGCGCTGCTGCTTCCGCCCGAGCTGACTATGATCGCCGACTCGGCCATCACCGGGCATGCGCGCCCCGTGTTCCTGCCCGATTTCGACAGCGAATGGATAGCCGAATTCTATCTTGCAGTGCGCGTGTCGCGGCTTGGCAAGACGGTGTCCGGAAAATTCGCGCCGCGCTATTTCGACGCCTTGACAGTGGCCATGCGTCTGGTGCCGGTGACCCTTACCGAGATGCTGCGCAGCGCAGGGCGCCCCGATGCCGTCGCCTCGATATTCGACACCGCCTTCACCGCCGGCGAGTGGATGGCCGCCGACAGTTTCGGCCCCGCCACCGAGGCGCAGGTCAACGAAACGAGCGTGACCCTCAGCCACGTCAACGACGCCGCTGCCGAAGCCGTGGCCGCGGTGAGCCGCTATTCCACCATCAAGACCGGCGACCTCATCATGCCCTACCGCATAACGCCTCCGAAATCCGTGCAGACAGGCACGCATATATCCTGCAGCCTCGACGGCAACGTGTGCATCAGTCTGAAAATACACTGATCCGATTCGCTGACCCGATTCGTGTGTGTGCTCGCGTTAAAATAAGGCGATGCACAATAAACGCGCCGATTATCAGTTATAATAGAATATAAACCGACACAGACAAATGAGAAATAACATACTATTCCGGGCCGTGGCCGCAGCCGTTACCGCACTGGCACTGGCAGTGCCGGCCGCACAGGCACAGGACAACGGAGTGAAAGACGAGTTCAACCCCATCCAGACGGGCGTCACCTCACTGAGCATAGCCCCCGACGCGCGCGGCGCCTCGATGGGCGACATCGGCGCCGCCACCGACCCCGACGCCAACTCGCAATACTGGAACCCCTCGAAATATGCCTTCGCCTACAGCAAGGGAGCGGCATCGCTGAGCTACACCCCGTGGCTGCGCAAACTTGTCAACGACATCTTTCTTGCCAACGTGGCGGGCTACTGGAAGATAGGCAGCGGCGACAACCAGGCGCTCAGCGCCTCGCTGCGCTATTTCTCGCTGGGCGAGGTGACCACCAACCAGCAGAACGAAGTGAGCCAGACGCTCAACCCCTATGAGATGGCGTTTGACATCGGCTATTCGCGCAAACTGTCGGAGAAATTCTCGATGGGCGTTGTGTTCCGCTACATCTACAGCGACTTAGGCTTCAACGACTCGCCGGCCGACGACCAGTCGGGAGCCTCGGCATTCTCGGCCGACATCTCGGGCTATTTCAACACCTATCCCATCATAGGCCGCAACGAATGCCAGTGGTCGTGGGGCTGGAACATCTCCAACATCGGTACGAAAGTGTCGTATAACCACGGCGACGATCCGGCATTCCTCCCCACCAACCTCCGCCTCGGCACCACATTCGCCTTCCCGCTGGCCGACTACCACACGCTGGCGCTGTCGGTCGACCTCAACAAACTGCTCGTGCCCACGCGTCCGCGCGAAAAAGATTATGTGACCGCGCCTGAAAACACGCCCGAAAACCTCGAGCAGCAGCGCGAATACACCGAAGCACTCGAGAATTGGGAAAACATGTCGCCTATCACCGGCATCTTCAAATCATTCTCCGACGCCCCCGGCGGCTTCAAGGAAGAGCTGAAAGAGATCACATGGTCGCTCGGCGCCGAATACAACTACAACCAGCAGTTTTTCCTGCGCGCCGGCTATTTCTACGAAAATGCCATGAAAGGCAACCGCCAGTATTTCAGCGTCGGCGCCGGTTTCTCGCTCAACGTGGTGCGTCTCGACGCCGCCTATATGCTGGCCACCGCCCAGACATCGCCCCTGGACCAGACGCTGCGCTTCACGCTCACCTTCGACATGGACGGCCTGCGCGATCTCTTCGGCCGCAACAGATAACCCCTCCGTCAACGCTCACACACCCCCACCTACCGTCATGATCACCGACATACGCACCGGCAACGGATTCGACGTGCACCGGTTCGCACCCGACCGCCGGCTGTGGCTCTGCGGCGTCAACGTGCCGTCGGAGCTGGGACTGCTCGGACACAGCGACGCCGACGTGGCGCTCCATGCCCTCTGCGACGCCCTCCTCGGCGCTGCCGCCCTGCGCGACATAGGCTATCACTTTCCCGACACCGATCCGGCCTACGCCGGCGCCGACTCACGCGTGCTCCTGCGCCGCGTGGTGGAGCTGCTCGCCGAGAAAGGCTACACGCCGGGCAACGCCGACATCACCATCATAGCCCAGAAACCCAAGCTTTTGCCCTACATCGACGAGATGCAGCGCACCGTAGCCGCCGACCTCGGCATCGAAGCCGACCGCGTGTCGGTGAAAGCCACCACCACCGAGCGGCTCGGATTCACAGGCCGCGGCGAGGGCATTGCCGCCATGGCATCGGCGCTGATCGTGCGCCGCTGACGCATCATTCGGGTCTGGGCACGATTCCCTTGGATTGAAAATATTGCATCGTCGACGAATAGCCGCTGCGGTAGACCATCTCTATACGCTTGAGATCAAACACCTTGTAGCGCGCTATCGCATCGGTGCGGATCACCATGTCGCACATGGCCATATCGGCCGTGGCGTTGTTTTTCGACATCAGCTCATAGGAGCGCATGGCAATGCCCACAATCGAATCCTTAGCCTTCGAGGCGTGAACCAGAGGCGAGCAGTTGACACCCACCAGGAAACGGCATTTGTCGCGGATGGCCCATGCCGGGAGGTTGGCCAGCACACCGCCGTCAACATAGCGCGTATTGCCGATGGTGATGGGATTGAACACGATGGGAATGCAGCACGACGCCGCCACACAGTCGGCAATGTTGCCGCGCGTGAAAGCCACCTTCTTGCCCGTATCGAAGTTCGTTGCGCACACCACTGTAGGCACCGGCAGCTGCTCGATGCGTTCATAGGGAATGTTGCGGCGCAGGAAATCCTTGAAGCGGTCGAGGCGGAAGAAGCCTTCCTTCGGCATGTTGAGCGAGCACAGATCGTTGAATTTCAATTCGGCAAACATGTCGAGCATCTCGCGCGGATGAATGCCGGCGGCATGCATCACCGCCACCACCGAACCGGCGCTGACGCCGCACACTATGTCGGGGCGCAGGCCCACCTCAAGCATCGCCTCGATGGCGCCCGCATGCGCAAAACCACGTGCGCCGCCGCCGCTCAGGGCGAGGCCCACTTTATGAGGATAATCAGGGCGCGAATCGCGCCGCAGTTCAATACCGAACATTCGCATGGCCGTAGTGTAATTCAGGGATTATAAATGTTGAAGCCGTAAATTCTCAGAGCTTGTTTAATAATAAATGTTAACGGCAGGGCTGTCAGTCGTCGAGTATATTTGTGTCTGTGATGAGGGAGTTATGGGGTTCCATAACGACCGAAGAACAGACGCAAAGATGCCGGCGAATGACAGGTCTGATGTAACTTTCTTTATAATAGATAACATAATGTTAAATTATAATACAATTGTTGTTGAATTCCATGAGCTGTGTTGTAATTAATGTCACTTAAGCTATGCGACCCTGCCGTCAACATTTATTATTAAACAAGCTCTCAGTTGAAATAGCATTTTCTTCGAAGGAATCACATCATCTTCATAAAATATGACACTTCAACACCCCAAAAAGTTTCGCCGCCCGCAGCAAAAAAACGCTCCTCATTCCCCGTCATAAACCGGAGGAACGGAGCGTTGCAACCAACCTCTTTCAGCGCTCACACACCTATAAGACAACAACTTACCGCTGCGCAAGCCGGCGATTTACACTCCCCGCCAACCCTCCGGCCGCCGGGCGCCGCCTCCCCGCGCGTCAGCCATTCCGGTTCCGCCGCAGGCTTTTAACATTTATTTTCTGACGGGTGCTAATTATCTCATAATAAATTAGTAACTTTGTGCGATTTTTTAGACAAATCATAGACAAAACATCGATACATAAAATTTTATGCTGAACCCAATCAAGAAAACCATCGCGCTTCCCGACGGTCGTGAGATCACTCTCGAGACAGGCAAACTGGCCAAGCAAGCCGATGGAGCGGTAGAGTTGCGCATGGGCAATACGATGCTCCTCGCAACAATTGTTTCGGCCAAGGAGGCCGGCGAAGGGGTCGATTTCATGCCCCTGACTGTAGAGTATAAAGAAAAATTCTCCTCGTTCGGACGTTTCCCCGGCGGCTTCCTCAAACGCGAAGGCCGCGCATCGGACTATGAGATCCTCACAGCACGTCTGGTTGACCGCGTGCTCCGTCCGTTATTCCCCGACAACTATCACGCCGACACCTTCGTCAACGTGATGCTTTATTCCACCGACGGCGTCGACATCCCCGACGCACTCGCCGGCCTTGCCGCTTCGGCAGCCATCGCTGTCAGCGACATCCCCTTCAACGGCCCGATCTCCGAAGTGCGCGTGGCCCGCATCGACGGCGAATTCGTGATCAACCCCACCTTCGAGCAGCTTGAGAAAGCCGACATGGACCTCATGGTAGGCGCCACCTACGACAACATCATGATGGTCGAAGGCGAGATGAACGAAGTGTCGGAAGCCGACCTTCTGGCCGCCCTCAAAGCCGCCCACGAAGCCATCAAGGTGCAGTGCAAGGCTCAGATGGAGCTCGCCGAAGCCGTTGGCGTGGTGAAACGCGAATACTGCCACGAAGTGAACGACGAAGCCCTCCGCGCCGACGTTCACGAAAAATGCTACGACAAAGCCTATGCAATCGCAAAAGCGGGCTGCGCCGACAAACACTGGCGTGCCGACTCCTTTGAGGCGATCTGCAACGAATATATCGAATCTATTCCCGAAGAGGAACGCGAAGAGAAAGAACCCCTTGTAAAACGCTACTATCACGACGTTGAGAAAGAGGCCATGCGCAACTGCGTGCTCGACGAAGGCATCCGTCTCGACGGCCGCACGACCACCGAGATCCGCCCCATCTGGTGCGAGGTGGACTATCTTCCCGGCCCTCACGGATCGGCCATCTTCACCCGCGGCGAGACACAGTCGCTCTCCACAGTGACACTGGGCACGAAGCTCGACGAGAAGATCGTTGACGACGTGATCAACCAGGGCCGCGAGCGCTTCCTCCTCCACTACAACTTCCCTCCCTTCTCGACCGGTGAAGCCCGTCCGCAGCGCGGCGTAGGCCGCCGCGAGATCGGCCACGGCAACCTCGCCCACCGCGCCCTCAAGCGCATGTTCCCCGACAACTTCCCCTACGTTTGCCGCGTAGTGAGTGACATCCTCGAATCCAACGGTTCGTCGTCGATGGCCACCGTATGCGCCGGCACCCTCGCCCTGCTCGATGCAGGCGTCAAGATGAAACGCCCCGTCAGCGGCATCGCCATGGGTCTTATCTCCGACTCCAAGACAGGCCGCTGGGCTGTGCTCAGCGACATTCTCGGCGATGAGGACCACCTCGGCGACATGGACTTCAAAGTCACCGGCACCACCGAAGGCATCACCGCCACACAGATGGATATCAAATGTGACGGCCTCTCTTATGAGATCCTCGAAAAAGCCCTCAACCAGGCCCGCGAAGGCCGTCTGCACATCCTCGGCAAGATCAACGAAACCATCTCCGCTCCGCGCGAGGACTACAAGCCTCACGTGCCCCGCATCGTCACCATGCTCATTCCCAAAGAGCTGATCGGCGCTGTCATAGGCCCGGGCGGAAAAGTGATCCAGGGCATCCAGGAAGAGAGCGGTGCCACCGTTTCGATCGACGAGATCGACGAAGGCGGCTACATCGAAGTGGCTGCCGCCAACAAGGCATCCATCGACAAGGCTCTCGACATGATCAACGCCATCGTCGCGCTGCCCGAAGAAGGCAAAGTCTACAAAGGCACCGTACGCTCGATCCTCGACTTCGGCGCATTTGTCGAATTCATGCCCAACCGCGACGGCCTGCTCCACATCTCGGAAATCTCCTGGGACCGTTTGCCCGACATGGAAGCCAGCGGCCTCAAGGAAGGCGACGAAGTGGAAGTGAAGCTCATCGAAATCGACAAGAAAACGGGCAAATACCGTCTGTCGATGCGTGCCCTTCAGCCCAAGCCCGAAGGCTATGTGGAACGCGAACGCGCACCCCGCGGCGAACGCGGTCCGCGCCGTGACCGTGGCGACCGTGGCGATCGCGGTCCCCGTCGCGACAACCGCAGCGACCGTGGTCCCCGTCAGCCCCGCGAACCCCGCGCTGAACAAGAATAATCCCATCCCCTTATATAAGTAATATATTCCCCCCTTTGAATGCGGATCGTCGTTGATGATGGGCCGCATTCATTTTTTATATATTTACGACGGGCGCGGACGCTGACTGACGCGGGGATGTTGAATGGGATGTTGCATGGGCAAATAGATTTTGCTAATTTTGCGGGAAAATATGCAACCGATTATGAATAAGCCTGTAATATATCAGTTGTTGCCGCGCCTGTTCGGCAACTGCAACGACCATTGCGTGCCCGACGGCACCATAGAGCAGAACGGTTCGGGAAAACTGGCCGACATCTCGGACAAAGTGCTGCACTCGCTCCGCGACATGGGCATCACGCATGTGTGGCTCACCGGCGTCATCGAGCACGCCCAGAAAACCGACTATTCGGCCTACGGCATCCGCCGCGACAACCCCTACGTGGTGAAAGGCCGCGCCGGATCACCCTACGCCATCAAGGACTATTACGCTGTTGACCCCGACATTGCCGTCAGCGTGCCCGACCGCATGCTCGAATTTGAGGCCACGGTGCAGCGCATCCACGATGCCGGCATGAAAGTGATCCTCGACTTCGTGCCCAACCATGTGGCCCGCCAGTATCACTCCGACGCCCGGCCCGCCGATGCCCCGTCCGATTTCGGCGCCTACGACGACACGACGAAATTTTTCTCGCCACGCAACAACTTCTATTACATACCCAACCAGCGTTTCGAGCCCTCGATACCGCTCGGCACCGGAGCCGACGAATACGTCGAATTCCCGGCCAAGGCCACCGGCAACGACTGCTTCACCGCCTTCCCGGGCAAAAACGACTGGTATGAGACCGTCAAGCTCAACTACGGCGTGGACTACGGCGACGGCACACGCCATTTCACTCCAGTGCCCGACACATGGTTCAAGATGCTCCACATCCTCCTCTACTGGGCATCGAAAGGCATCGACGGCTTCCGCTGCGACATGGCCCACATGGTGCCTCTCGAATTCTGGCAATGGGCTATCCGTCAGGTGAAGGCGAGCTACCCCGACATCATCTTCATCGCCGAGATCTACGACGTCAATCTCTACTGGCCGTATATCCACATCGGCGGCTTCGACTATCTCTACGACAAGGTCAACCTCTACGACACCCTGCGCAACATACAGACCTGCAACCACTCGGCCGCCCGCATCACCGACTGCTGGCAGCGGCTGGGCGACATGGGACCCCACATGCTCAACTTCCTCGAAAACCACGACGAGCAGCGCTTCGCCTCGCCGCAATATGCCGGCGACGCCTCGTTCGTGATGCCCTCGCTCGTCGTAGCCGCCACGCTTGGCACCGGCGCCATGATGATCTATTCCGGCCAGGAGCTGGGCGAGAAAGGCGCCGACACCGAAGGCTTCAGCGGCGCCGACGGCCGCACCACCATCTTTGACTACTGGAGCATACCGACGCTGCGCCGCTGGCTGCAGTCGGGCGCGCCCTCGATGACACGCATGACGGCCGCCGAGCGCCGCCTGCGCAAGCAATATGCCACCCTGCTGAAGCTATGCAACAGCGAACCGGCCATCCGCGAAGGCGTGATGTTCGACCTCATGTATGTCAACCTGTCGAACCCGCGCTTCGACCCTCACCGCCACTATGCCTATCTGCGTCACCACGGCGACGACACGCTGCTGATAGCCGTGAACTTCGGCGACACCGCCGCCCACATAGCCATCAACATCCCGCAGCACGCCTTTGATTTCCTCGGCATCGCGCCGGGCGACCGCACCGCCACCGACCTGCTCAGCGGCGACACCCGCGCCATCCGCTTCACAGCCGACGCCCCCGCCGAGCTCACCCTCCCCGCCCACGGCGCCGCAATCCTCCGCCTCGAAAAACCCGGTGCCGCACCCGCAGCAAAGCCCGCCACAAAACAGTCAAAGAAAAAGGCAAAATAAAGGGCCGGTAAATCATGGCAATATAGCACTAAATTCGTAACTTTGCAGCAATCAAACTCATCCCAACCAACAATATGCAGTCTATTGTTCATCCTATCAAGATTTTCGCCGGAACAGCATCACGCTACATGGGCGAGGAGATCTGCAAAGATCTCGGTGTAGAACTCGGCAAAATGAACGTGCAGCACTTCGCCGACGGCGAATTTGAAGTGTCGTTCGAAGAAACCGTCCGCGGTTGTGAAGTGTATCTCGTGCAGTCGACATTCCCCAACTGCGACAACCTCATGGAGCTGCTGCTCATGATCGATGCCGCCAAGCGCGCCTCGGCCCACTCCATTATCGCCGTTATCCCCTACTTCGGCTGGGCCCGTCAGGACCGCAAGGACAAACCGCGTGTGTCGATAGCCGCCAAACTCGTGGCCGACCTTCTGACCACAGCCGGCGTCAACCGTGTGATCACCATGGATTTGCATGCCGATCAGATTCAGGGCTTCTTCAACGTGCCCGTCGATCACCTCTATGCTTCTTCTGTGTTCATCCCCTACATCGAGAGCCTCAAGCTTGAAGATATGGTTGTGGCCACTCCCGATGTGGGCGGTGCCAAACGCGCCAACTCCTACGCCAAATATCTCAACGTGCCCCTGGTGCTCTGCCACAAACACCGCGCCAAAGCCAACGTTGTCGAATCGATGACCGTGATAGGTGACGTGAAGGACAAAAACGTGATCCTGATCGACGATATGGTCGACACCGCAGGCACCATAACCAAAGCCGCCGACCTGATGATGTCGAAAGGCGCCAAATCCGTTCGCGCCCTTGCATCGCATGCCATCATGAGCGATCCGGCCAGCGAACGCGTCGACGCCTCGGCCATGACCGAAATGATCTTCACCAACTCGATTCCGTTCAACAAAGCCTGCAAGAAAGCCACAATCCTCTCCGTGGCTCATCTCTTTGCCGACACCATCCGCCGCGTGCACAACAACGAATCGATCTCCAAACAGTACATCTTCAAATAATCACGGCCCCATTCCACCATACAAAGGCGCTGTGTTGCGGACTTCGTTCCCGGCACAGCGCTTTTTCTCGACATTCAGGATGCAATAAAGAGTATGAACACGCCGGAAGCGGCGAAAAACAGTATGCCCAGGCGGATGACGATGCGATAGCGGAACAATGATGAGCCTCGATAGGCTTCGGGAGCACGACGTGACCGGAATGCCAGCCAAGCACGCAGGAGGTCGAAGAGAAACAGGAGTATGAACCCGGTGGTGGCGATGCCCAACCCTATGTTTTCCAGATTGGAGGAGGCATTGGAGGATGCTTTCGACGCGGAAGGCGGTGAAAGATGTCCGGCTCTGCTGCCTAAATATATCGCCATTGTCAGGAAACCTGCTGCAAAGAGCAATATGCCCAGAAGGTAAAGAGCGTAGGTGCGGCAGCCCTGACGCAGAGCCATGCAGATCAACACTATTTCCACAACCGCGACAATGGCCGCGCCTATCCAGCTCACCCAGATGGGGACGGCATCGACAATGTTGGTGAGCAGCAACAGCAGCCCAACCACAAGTGCGATGTTATGAGGGATTTCCGGACGCTGCATGATTTTAAGGAGAAATGCGGCAGACGCGTAACGCCTACACAGTTATCCAACAGCCCCGACCGGAGAAAAGTTCGGAATGAAGGATCAGAGGGCGTTGACGGCATCGCGCAGCTGCGCCATGGCGCAGAGCAGCTGTTTGCGCGGCATCGCCACGTTGAGGCGCATGAAGCCCTCGCCCTGACGGCCGAACATGGTGCCGGAGTTGAGCCCGAGATGCGCCTTGTCGACAAAAAACGCTTCAAGCTCGGGCTGCGGCAGACCCAGTCCGTGGCAGTCGAGCCAGATGAGGAACGAAGCCTGCGGACGTACGGCACGGATCGTCGGAAGCTCACGCTGAAGGTAATCCTCGACGGCGGCGATGTTGCCCTCGATATATTCCAGCAGCTCGTCGAGCCAGGGAGCGCCCTTCGTGTAAGCCACCTCCGTGGCCAGCGTGGCCGTAAAGAACGGCGACGAGAACTCGTTGGCCTCCATCCACTGGTAGAAACCCTTGCGAAGCTCGGGGTTGGGCACTATCATCCAGGAGCTTACGAGCCCGGGGATATTGAACGTCTTCGACGGAGCGCCGAACGACACCGACACCTCCGCGGCCTCGGGACTGACCGAAGCAAAGGGCACATGATGGCGCCCGTAGAGCATCAGGTCGCCGTGGATCTCGTCGGAGATCACAATCACGCCATATTTCTTAGCCAGAGCGGCCACACGGCGCAGCGTGTCGGCATCCCACTGCAGGCCTATCGGGTTGTGAGGGTTGCACAATATCATCATGCGTGGATGCTCAGTGGCGAAGATGCGCTCAAGGCCTTCAAGATCCATGCGGTAGAACCACTCGCCGTCGCCCGGCACAAGCGGATTCTCAACGACCACGCGGTTGTTGCCCTCGGCTACGATGCGGAACGGATGATAGACCGGCGGCTGAATCACGATCTTGTCGCCGGGACGGGTGAAATAATTGATGGCATAGGCGATGCCGCGCACCACGCCGGGCACGAAAGCCAGCCACCGGCGCTCCGCCTCAAATCCGTGACGTTCTTTGAGCCAGCGCATTATCGACTGCCAGTAGCTCTCCTTGGGGCAGCTGTAACCGTAGACCGGATGGTTGATCCTGCAGCGCAGAGCCTCCGTGATCTCGGGGCATACGGCAAAATCCATATCGGCGATCCAGAGCGGCGTCAGATCATCGCGGCCAAAGATCTCGGCTTCGCCGTCATACTTCATGCAACATGTCCCGTGGCGGTCTATGACCTCATCAAAATTATATTTTCCCATTTCGTGATATTGTATGTTTCCGATGGCTGACGGCAGAGCGGTAACCCCTCACCGGCATCATCCTGCAATTTTTCCTACAAAAGTAAGCGTTTTTTGCTCAATTTCTTAATTTTTGCCTAAATTTGTAATCGTGATTAGATTGACTAATTAGTACCCATCCCGACCCGTAAGCCAAGTATTCTATGGATCCAGACAGAAAACAAATGACCCCGGAAGAAGAGGATCAGCTCATTGAATCAGAGTTTCAGGACGTTCTCGACGGCTATCTCAAGAGCAACCACCGCAAGAAAGTCGAGATCATAGAACGGGCTTTCCGCTTTGCCAAGAAAGCCCACGGCGGCATCCGGCGCCGCTCGGGCGAGCCATATATCCTGCATCCGATAGCCGTGGCCAAGATAGCCTCGCAGGAGATAGGCCTCGGCTCCACCTCGATATGCGCCGCCCTGCTTCACGACGTTGTGGAGGACACCGACTACACCGTCGAGGACATCGAGCAGCAGTTCGGCCCCAAGATCGCCGAGCTCGTCAAAGGCCTCACCAAGATTTCCGGCGGCATATTCGGCGACAAAGCCTCGATGCAGGCCGAAAACTTCCGCAAGCTGCTGCTGACGATGAGCGAGGACATCCGCGTTGTGCTCATCAAGATAGCCGACCGCCTGCACAACATGCGCACCCTCGGGTCGATGGCACCCAACAAGCAATACAAGATAGCCGGCGAGACGCTCTACATCTACGCCCCGCTGGCCTACCGCATGGGCCTTTTCAACATCAAGACCGAGCTGGAGGACCTCAGCTTCAAATATGAGCATCCCGCAGCCCACGAACGCATCACGGCCCTGCTCCGCGAATCGGAGGAGCGCCGCTCGGCCATCTATTCCGACTTTTCAGCCCCCATCCTCGAGCGTCTCAACGGCATGGGTCTCACCTACGACGCCAAGGCGCGCGTGAAATCGGCCTATTCGATATGGCGCAAGATGGAGACGAAGCACATACCCTTCGAGGAAGTCTACGACCTCTATGCCGTGCGCATCATCTTTGAATGTGACGACCCTGCCAACGAGAAGACCATCGCCTGGAACATCTATGCGGCCATCACCGACCTCTACCGCCTGCATCCAGAGCGCACGCGCGACTGGATCAGCACCCCGAAAGCCAACGGCTACCAGGCGCTGCACCTCACCGTGATGGGGCCCGACGGCAACTGGATCGAAGTGCAGATACGCTCCCGCCGCATGGACGAGATCGCCGAGAAGGGCTTCGCCGCCCACTGGAAATACAAGGTAGGCGAAGGCGAGGAAGAAACCGAGCTCCACGCATGGCTCAGCACCATCAAGGATATCCTCGACGACCCGACGCCTAATGCCGTCGACTTTCTCGACACACTGAAACTCAATCTGTTTGCCGCCGAAATCGTGGTGTTCACGCCCAAAGGCGAGCTCATCACCCTGCCGCAGAAAGCCAGCGTGCTCGACGTGGCCTTCACGCTCCACTCGCAGATAGGCAGCAAATGCATCGCCGGTAAGGTCAACCATAAGCTCGTGCCCCTGTCCTACCGCCTCAACAGCGGCGACCAGGTGGAAGTGCTCACCTCGCAGTCGCAGAAGCCCAAGCCCGAATGGGAAAAATTTCTCGCCTCCGCCAAAGCGCGCACACGCCTGCGCAAAGCCCTCCGCTCGGAGCTGGCGCCCACCATCGACAAGGGCCGCGAGATACTCCAGAAATTCCTCGACGACGCCGAGGTCAAAGGCTCCAACGAGGTGCTCACGAAGATGATGTCGTTTTACCACATCACCACCCGCGACAACCTCTACTACAAGCTCGGAGCGGGCGAGATAAGCCTCGACGGCTACGTGCTCAAGGACTCGCCCAAGACGTCGCCCGGCCTGCTGAAAAAGATTTTCCGCATCGGCACCGGCAAGTCGAAATCGGCGGCCTCGAAAGACAGCGCCGATGAATCGGGACCGCGCATCACCACGCCTGAAAAGATCAACATGAAGGAAGTGTATTCGCTCGTCTACAACGACAACGAGCAAAACTTCGTGTTCTCCGACTGCTGCCGCCCCGTGCCCGGCGACGACGTGATGGGATTTGTCAACGACGCCGGACAGGTGGAGGTGCACTCGCTCACATGCCCGCGCGCACAAGTGCTCAAAGCCGGCTACGGACCGCGCATCGTGGCCACCCGCTGGGAAAACGTGCTCAGCACGTTCCCGGCCGAAATACTCATCGAAGGCGTTGACCGCCACGGCATCCTACACGAGCTCACACAGCTGATATCCAAGCAGATGAACATCGACATACGGTCGCTCCACATCGACACCGACAAGGAAGTGTTCCGCTGCAGTCTGGGTGTGCTGGTGCGCGACACCGAAGCCATCAGCGACCTGTGTGCCAAAATCAAGAAAGTGGCCGGCGTGCAGAGCGCCGTCCGCAACGAACTGTAATGTCATGTCCTACAAGTTACGCTTCAACCGCAAAAACATCCTGCTCGCAGCCATCTACGCCGCCTGCGTCCTCATCATATTCCTCACCATCCCCGACAAGGAGACAAATCGCTACAGCTACGAGCTGGGCAAGCCGTGGAACTACGACGCTCTGGTCATCGACTCCAACCTCCGCATCGACGCCGACTCGGCGCTCGTCAACGCGATGGTCGACTCGGTGATGAACCACTACACCCCGTCGTACTACCGCGACAGCCAGCGGGAAGCCCGCCTGCTGAAGAGCTATGAAGAGCAACTCAGCGCCATCCCCTCGCTCAGCGACGACCGCTACCGCCGCGAGCGCGTCATGGCCAACATCCGCGCCATCTACAACGGCGGCATCATCGACGCCGACACCCGCCTGCTCCCCGACCAGATCAACCTGCGCGTCACCGACAAGGAGAAGAAATCCGTTGGCAAAGACATGTTCATCACCCCAATCGAGGCTTTGCAGCAGCTGATGAGCAATGTGAAAAACGACACCCTCATCAGCAACGCCCTCTATGCCAACCGCATCGACCTGGAGCCCAACATTCTCTACGACAGCGTGGCCTACCGCGACCAGATGAACACGCAATATGAGTTTTATTTCAACGAAAACTCGTTTGAGTTTCCGGCCGGCTCGAAAATCGTGGAGCGCGGCGACCCCGTGACGCCGAAAGTCTACCGCTATCTGCAGGCCTATGAGCGCCAGATGAGCGGCATCAGCGAAAGCGGCCTCCACATCCGGCAGGTGAGATCGATAGGCTCGGCCATCGTCATCCTGCTGATGCTCGGCATGCTCTACGGCTTCATAGCGCTCTTCCGCCGCGACTATTTCGCCAATCTCAGGGTGATGATGATGCTCTCGCTGCTGGTCACCGGCTTCGTGGTGATAGGCTCGGCGTTCAACACTTCGTTTGACCACGGCATCTACATCGTGCCCTTCACCATCATACCGATAGTGCTCCTGGTGTTCCTCGATTCGCGCACCGCTTTCTTCGCCTACATGGTCACTCTCATGACGGTGACGGCGCTCAACCACTACATCTGGGACTTCTTCGTCATCCAGTTTGCCGCCGGCTTCGTGGCGCTGATCACCATCCGCGAGCTGAGCAAGCGCTCCCAGCTGCTGAGTTCGGCGCTGTGGGTGTTCCTCTGCTACTCCGTGACCTACTGCGCCGTGCAGCTCATGCAGACGGGCCAGTTCTCGAGCATCGACACCGGCATGTTCGGCGCCCTGGCCATCAACTCGCTGCTCATCTCCTTCGCCTATATCCTGATTTTCGTCATCGAAAAATGCTTCGGATTCATATCGCGCGTGACGCTCGTTGAACTCTCCGACATCAACCATCCGCTGCTGCGAGAGCTCTCGCAGGAGTGTCCGGGCACTTTCCAGCATTCCATGGCCGTGAGCAACATCGCCGCAGCAGCCGCCGGACGCCTCGGCGCCAACGTGCAGCTCATACGTGCCGGCGCGCTCTACCACGACATAGGCAAGATCGGCAACCCCGCCTTCTTTACCGAAAACCAGCACGGCATCAACCCCCACGACACGCTCACCCCGCTGCAGAGCGCACGCATCATCACCGGTCATGTGACCGACGGCGTGCACCGCGCCGAGAAAGCCAAGCTGCCCAAGCAGCTGCGCGACTTCATCCTGCAGCATCACGGCCGCGGCACGGCACGCTATTTCTACACCACCTACTGCAACCAGCATCCCGACGAGGAGGTTGATCCGACACCGTTCAAATACCCCGGCCCGAATCCACAGACCATCGAAGCCTCCATACTGATGATGGCCGACGCCGTCGAAGCCGCCTCGCGCTCGCTCAAGGACCACTCCCCCGAAAGCATCGACGCCCTGGTGTCGAAGATCATCGACTCGCAGGTGAGCGAGGGACTCCACAACGAATCGCCCATCTCGTTCCGCGACATCACCGAGATCAAGAAATCGTTTGCTTCGACACTCCGCACCATGTATCACTCGCGCATCGCCTATCCCGAAGCCGTCAAGCCGGCCGCTCCCGACGCACCCGGCGCCGACAAAGGCCAATAATTGTTAACGAAGAGCATAAACGTTCCGGCTACACGTTATTATATTATATATAGCCCGGCTTTGTGCCGACGAATCATAACCGCAAACAAACCCTCATGAACACTGTCAGCATCACAATAAGCATCCTCGCCATACTGGCCGCGATCTTCGGCTCGTTCCGCTCCATGAGATGGGCTCCGGCAGCCGGATGGTGCGCTCTCGCCGCTCTGACGGCCGCCTCGGCCGGCGCTCCCGGCTGGCAGACAATACTCTTCTGGGGTATAGCCGCAGCCATCGCGCTGGCCATCAACGTCATGCTCCCCGACATCGTGACCCGCACCAACAGCGGCACGCCCTTCATAGCCGGCGGTGCCCTCGCCGGCACTTTCACCGGACTGATAATGTCGCAGCCCGCCATGATAGGCGGCGCGGTGATCGGCGCCCTGTTCGGCGCCCTCGCCTTCGGCCGGATGGCCTCAGGCCGCGCCATGGGATTTCCTTCGCGCCGATATTTCAATTATGTCCTCGCCAAAGGATTTCCCGCCGTAATCACCACCTGTCTGTGCGGCCTCGCCGTGCTCTATATCATCAACGTAATCCACTCAACGCAATGATACGCAAAATATTACCGGCCATAGTGCTCCTGTTGACGGCACTGTCATCGGCTGCTCAGAACAATTTCGACAAGATACGCCGCGAGAAGCCCGACTTCGACCAGATACGCCGTGAGATCAACGACCGCAACTCCGACTATTACTATCCCCGCCTGATGGCCGAATACGAGCGCAACGACACTCTGATGAAGCTCGACAAGTTCCGCTATCTCTATCTGGGCTATTCATTGCAGGAGGATTACAACCCCTACCGCCAGCCGTCGGTCAGCAACTCGACGGCCTTCGACATAAGCCGCGCCAAGCTCACGCCGCAGGAGTGCGACACCGTGATCAAATACGCCAATCTGGCGCTCGACGACAACCCCTTCGACCTCAACCAGATGCACGTGCTCATATCGGCCTACAAGCAGCGCCACAACTTCAAGATGGCCGCCATCTGGCAGTATAAGTTCAACTACATTCTGATGGCCATCGTGTCGACCGGCACTGGCATGGACGAGGAAAACGCATGGTATGTGATCGAGCCGCAACACGAATATGTGCTCCTCAACGTGATGGGCTACACGGTCACCAACCACCTCTTCTACGAGCCTTATTTCGAATACCTTACGGTGGTCGACGGTGCCGGAAGGCCTAACGGCGGATTCTATTTCAACATCCACCACGTGCTCGAGGAATACTACCGTAAATTTCCCGAAGAACTTTAGCCGCCCGGTTGTTGCACATGTCGGCTTTTTTGGCTAAATTTGCACATGAAAGGTTCTTTGGACCAGTTGCGTAAAACATTAAAACACTGTTATTTATGAACTATCGTAGAGTTGTGATGGCGATGGCCATCGCCCTGACGCTCCCGCTGTGCGCCGCTGCCGATGAGGTGTTGCGTTCGCCCGACGGCAACGTAGTGCTCACCTTCAGCCTCCGCGACGGGGGCACACCTGTCTATGCCGTGACTTATAAAGGACTGCCCGTGGTCAACACCTCCGACATGGGCTTCGAATTCAAAACCATCAGCGCCGGATCGGGATTCACCCTCGCCGGCACCGAGCGCGACGATGTCCGCGAGACGTGGGCTCCCGTATGGGGCGAGAACGACTCGATCGCCAACAACTACAACGCGCTCACCGTCAGCCTCACAAAGCCCGCCAAAGCCGGCGCTTTTGAAATGAACATCGACTTCCGCGCCTACAACGACGGCGTCGGTTTCCGCTACCGTTTCCCCGCCGCCGACGGCAAGGAGCTCACCGTCACCGACGAGCTCACACAGTTTGCCATGCCCTCCGACATGACGGCATGGTGGATACCGGGCGATTACGACACCCAGGAATATGAATACACCCGCTCGCGCCTGAGCGAGATACGCGCCCACAACCTCAAGGACGAGAAGACAGGCAACGTGTCACAGACAGGCTTTTCGCCCACCGGCGTGCAGACCTCGCTGATGCTCAAATCCGACAACGGTCTCTACGTCAACCTCCACGAAGCCGCACTCGTCGGCTTCCCGGCCATGCACCTCAACCTCAACGACACCACGATGGTGTTCACCTCATGGCTCACCCCCGACCGCAACGGCAACAAAGCCGAGATCAAGCTGCCCTTCTCGACGCCATGGCGCGCCATCATGGTGAGCGACCGCGCCACCGACATCCTGGCTTCCGACCTCATCTACAACCTCAACGACCCGCTGGCCCTCGACGACACCTCATGGATCCACCCCACAAAATATATGGGCGTGTGGTGGGAGATGATCACCGGCAAGAGCTCGTGGGCCTACACCGATGCCGAGAATTTCGACCTCGCCACCTTCGACTATTCCAAAGCCAAACCCAACGGCCGCCACGGCGCCAACAATGAAAACGTGCGCCGCTACATCGACTTCGCCGCCGACAACGGCATGGACGGCCTCCTCATCGAGGGCTGGAACATAGGCTGGGAGGACTGGTTCGGCAAGGAGAAGGACTTCGTGTTTGACTTCATCACCTCCTATCCCGACTTCGACATCAAGGCGCTCAACGACTATGCCCATCAGCGCGGCATCAAGCTGATAATGCACCACGAGACCTCCGGCTCCATACCCAACTACGAGCGCTGGATGGACCGCGCCTACGACCTTATGAACCAGTATGGCTACGACGCCGTGAAGAGCGGCTACGTGGGCAACATACTGCCGCTGGGCGAGAACCACTACAACCAGAACTCGGTGCGCCACTATCTCGACGCCGTCAAGAAAGCCGCCGACCATAAAATCATGGTAAACGCCCACGAAGCCGTGCGCCCCACCGGCCTGGCCCGCACCTATCCCAACCTCATCGGCAACGAGAGCGCCATGGGCACCGAATACCGCAACATGTCGCCCGCCCATGTCACCATCCTCCCGTTCACACGTCTGAAAGGCGGCCCGATGGACTTCACCCCCGGCATCTTCCGCATGGACATCGGCTCGTTTGTACCCGGTTCCGACGAGCATAAGAAGGCCACCGTGGCCAACCAGCTCGCCCTCTACCTCACCATGTACTCGCCGCTGCAGATGGCCGCCGACCTTCCGGAGCACTATGCCGAGAAAGCCGACGCCTTCCAGTTCATCAAGGATGTGCCCGTCGACTGGCAGAAGAGCCGCTATCTCGACGCCGAGCCGGGCGAATACATCGTCGTGGCCCGTCAGGACAAGAAGAGCGCCGACTGGTATGTTGGCGGCGTGACCAACGGCGATGCCCGCGACTACGACCTCGCCTTCGACTTCCTCACCCCCGGCAAAGTCTACCAGGCCTCCATCTACACCGACGCCCCCGACGCCGACTGCTACACCAACCCCGAAGCCTACCGCATCCGCACCCTCAACGTCACCGCCAACGACGTCCTCCCCATCCACATGGCCCGCGGCGGCGGCTTCGCCATCTC
>OHBU01000284.1_pt1 | contig 21986 bp, 16 predicted proteins | sample 1577421 | NCBI WGS metagenome assembly OHBU01 (sample SAMEA3879550, study PRJEB24766) | human gut metagenome | biome: human-associated habitat; feature: feces | place: USA | collected 1985/1987 | reverse complement strand
TGGCATCCACCACGTCGCCCACAGCGTAATTGGTCATGAACTGGTTCCAGGGGTTCATCTCGGCGGTCTTGTAGCCCAAGGAGATCTTGTGCTTCTCGGGGTCGAAGGAGATGACGTAAACATCGATCTCGTCACCGACCTTAACAACGTCGGCGGGGGTCTTGATGCGGTTCCAGCTCAGCTCGGAAACATGGACCATGCCGTCCACGCCGCCGATGTCCACAAACGCGCCGAAGTCGGTCAGGCGGCGCACGATGCCGTCCTTCACGATGATGCGGTCCACCACCACCTCGATGGTATGCTTCTTATTTTTCGCGAGCTCGATGTCATCGGATAGGGGGAGGACGTCCCCATCCACACGGACGCGGACATAGCCCTCCTTGCGGAGCTCTTCCAAGAGCTTCTTATGCGTCCCCTTCTTCGCGACAGCGACCGGCCCAAGGAGCATGAGCTTCGTCCGTTCCGGAAGGGCAAGGAGCGCATCGACGATCTGGTCCACCGTCTGCCGCCGGATCTCCTTGCCGCAGTGGGGGCAGTGGGGCACGCCCACCCGCGCCCACAGCAGGCGCAGATAGTCGTAGATCTCCGTCACCGTGCCCACGGTGGAGCGGGGGTTCTTGCTGGTGGTCTTTTGGTCGATAGAGATGGCCGGGGACAGGCCGTCGATATAGTCCACGTCGGGCTTGTCCATCTGGCCCAGAAACATCCGGGCGTAGGAGGACAGGCTCTCCACATAGCGGCGCTGGCCCTCGGCATAGATGGTGTCGAAAGCCAGCGACGACTTGCCCGACCCGCTCAAGCCGGTGAAGACCGTGAGCGAGTTGCGGGGAATGACGACATCAATATTCTTCAGATTGTGGACGCGCGCGCCCAGCACTTCTATTTTATCCTTGTCCATCGGTGGAAATACAATCTATTGGTTTGCGTGGGGGCGGAAGGTCTATTCCGTCACAGTTCCTGATCCCGCAGCCTCGTTGTAGGTGCGCAACAGGTTGACTGCCTTGCGAATACGGAAATGGCGTCCGTCCGCTCCCTTGGCATCCACGTTGAGGAAATAGACACCATCCTTGACGGGTTTGCCATGGAACGTGCCGTCCCATCCCTCCGCAGGGTTGTCCCAAGAAAAGATCTTCTGTCCCCAGCGGTTGAAGATCGTGGCCTGAAACTCCACGATACTCTGATAGGTGCTCTTGGCCTTGAACACATCGTTGACGCCATCGCCATTGGGCGAGAAGGCATTAGGAAACTCGAGTTTGCTCTCGCTGATGGAAAACTCAAAGGGCGGGAAATCGTCGGTGGTGAAGCGGATCGTGTCCGAACCGTTGACAAACGAGACCGTGAGCGCGACGTGCTGCATACCGGCCTTGGTGAAGGTGTAGCTGGTGGTTTCGTCGTAGCGGATCAGGTAGGGATTCTGCACGTCGGATCCTTCGTAAAAGCGCCATTCGAAATGGGGCGTATAGTCGCCCACCTCGGTGACGCCAGCGTCGAAACTGACCTCTATCGGTGCGCTTCCCGTGTAGCTTCCGCCAGGTTCCATCGTCTGCTCCTCGCCGTTGTCGTCCGTGTAGGTGGCCAGTGGCGAGAGCGCTTGTCCAAATGTCGCCTGTGTGCCACAAAAGAGCACAAAAGCGGCCAAGATATGCTTGAAAATATGCCTCATCGTTGATATTTTGTGCAAATTTACGAAATTCTTTCCACTCCCATGCCAAAACCAACTATTTTTTGCTATCTTTGCAAGTGGTTAAAATAAAATTGGAAAAATGAGACATTGCTTGAGGATGTGGATCGCGGTCTTCACCTCGCTGCTTTGCCTTCATGCGAGCGGTCAGGCCCCACAGTGGCAGGACCTGCACAAGGTGAAGCGGGGAGAAACCCTTTTCGGCATCGCCAAAGAATATAATGTGACGATTCAGCAGATCATAGACGCCAATCCGGAAATGAAAAAGGAGGGCTATGAGCTGCAGAAAGGTGCGTGGATAGCCGTCCCCTTTGGTAAGAAAGGAGACAAGCGCCGCGGCACTGCCTCCTCGCAAGCTGCTCCGCAAGCTGCCAAGGGGGCGGTCGCTGCACAGGGACCGGTCTCGGCCCAGCGCCCAGCGGCTCCCGCCACGAAGAAGAAGGATGGCACGATCCGCGTGGGCGTGATGCTGCCGTTGCACAACGACGATGGCGATGGCCGCAGGATGGTGGAGTACTACCGTGGTTTGCTCCTCGCCTTCAATCAGATGAAGGCAGAAGGCATCAACACCGACGTCCACGCCTGGAACGTAGCCAAGGACGCCGATATCCGCACGACGCTCCTCGACGCCAACGCCGCTTCCCTCGACATCATCTTTGGCCCGCTCTACACCCCGCAGGTGAAGCCGCTGGCAGACTTCTGCCGTCGCAACCAGATAGCGCTCGTCATTCCCTTCTCCATCGAGAGCCGGGAGGTGGAGAGCAATCCCCAGGTCTTCCAGGTCTATCAGACCGACTCGTTGCTCAACGCGATGGCGGTCAGCTGCTTCCTGGAGCGCTATCAGAACAGCCACCGTCCGATCTTCATCGATTGCAACGACCCGACGTCGCGCGTAGGAAAATTCACCCGCATGCTGAGACAGCAGCTCGACGCGGCCAAGATTCCCTACGAACTGACCAGCATCAACTCGTCGATGGCCGACTTTGCCAAGCATTTTTCTTCCAAGCAGCCCAACGCCGTGGTCCTCAACACCGAGAAGAGTCCGCAGCTGACGCATGTCTTCCATAAGTTGGACTCACTCACGGCAACGCGCCCGGGGCTCGCCATCTCGATGTATGGCTACAACGACTGGTTCATCTACCAGGACTATGACCTCAACTGGTTCTTCAAGTACAATACGTATATTCCCTCTACGTTCTTTTATAATAAGCAGTCGGACAAGACTTCTGCCCTGGAGAAACTCTACCAGGAAACGTATGGCGCAGCGATGGACAAAAACTACATCCCGCGCCTGGCCTTGACGGGCTACGACCACGGCGAGTATTTCGTGCGGGGACTCCGGCAGTATGGCGCCGCATTCAAGGGACTGGAGAAGCAGCCGACGAAATATAAGGCGCTGCAGACGCGGCTCCGTTTCCTGCCCATACAGGGCGGAGGACAGCAGAACAGGCAGTTTCAGCTGATCCACTTCAAGCCCGACCAAACCATGGAGAGCCTTACCTATTAGTATATGCTACCACAGATGATAGTCAAAGCAGAAAAGTCAATCTTTCGGTACGCGCAACCTTGGTCTTCCAAGCGATACGCCAGGCAGAAGCGGCTTCTCAGACCGATTCTCCTTTTGATAGCGGTTGTGTGCTCGCAGGCGCTCCAGGCGCAGGTGGGAGAACACCGCAACGTGTTGTCGCTCGGAGTCAATGCGGGTTGCGTATTGTCCAACGTCGGTTTCGACCCGAGTGTGCCGCAGAAGATGCACGCGGGATTCACCGGAGGATTCTCAGTCCGCTATACCAGCGAGAAATATTTTTCCACGATCTGCTCCATTGCCGCGGAGGTCAACTATGCCTCGCTCGGATGGAAGCAGGACATCCTCACCCCCGCCGACCAGCCCGTCGTCAACGCCAATGGCAACGCAGAGGCTTACGAGCGCACGATCAACTACGTGCAGATCCCGGTCTTCGCCCACCTGGCATGGGGACAGGAGACCAAGGGCTGGAGCTTCTTCTTCAAGGCGGGTCCGCAGATCGGACTCTACTTGAGCGAATCGACCCAACGCAACTATACGGCGCCCAACCTCGCCACCGACGGCACAGGACGCGCCAACACCATCGTGAAGCAGGAGGACATGCCCGTAGAGACGAAGTTCGACTACGGCATCGCTGCCGGACTGGGTACGGAATGGAGCCATCCACGCCTGGGCCACTTCCAGTTGGAGGCGCGCTACTACTACGGTCTCGGCAACATCTACGGGAGTTCGAAGAGCGACTTCTTTGGCAAGTCCAACTTCGGCAACATCGTCGTCAAGGCCTCCTACTTGTTTGACATCATCAAGAAATAACATCATCACAAAATAACAGAATAAAACAGAAAGAAATAATAACTCAATTACTAACTCTTCCGACCGCAAGGAAGGAACTAAAATTTCAAAATCATCTATGTTTTCAAATCAACCTAAAGGACTCTGGGCCTTAGCTTTGGCAAACACAGGCGAGCGCTTCGGCTACTACACGATGCTGGCTGTGTTCTTGCTCTATTTGCAGGCAAACTTCGGTTTCGCCACTGGTACGGCAAGTACGATCTACTCCACCTTCCTCATGATGGTCTATTTCCTGCCCATCATTGGTGGTATTGCTGCCGACAAGTTTGGCTTTGGCCGTATGGTCACCACGGGTATCTTTATCATGTTCCTCGGCTACCTGGTGCTCTCTCTGCCGCTGGGTAAGGACACGGTTGCCATTGCCGCAATGGGTCTGTCGCTCATCCTCATTGCCTTGGGTACGGGTCTCTTCAAGGGTAACCTCCAGGTGATGGTGGGTCGTCTCTATGACGGTCCTGACTATTCCTCTCAGCGCGACTCCGGTTTCTCGTTGTTCTATATGGCCATCAACATCGGTGCCATGTTCGCCCCGACCGCTGCCATCAAGATCATGGAGTGGGCTCAGGCCTCTCTCGGCGTCAGCGAGGCCGATTCTTACCACTTCGCCTTTGCCGTGGCTTGCGTATCGCTGATCGTCAGTATCGCTATCTACTACGCCTTCAGCTCCACCTACAAGCACGTCCTCGCCAGCGAGGGCAACCAAAAGGCTGCCAACGCTGCTGCCTCCAACGCTCCCGAGCTTTCCAAGGCCGAGACCAAGGAGCGCATCGTCTGCCTCTGCCTGGTGTTCGCCGTCGTGATCTTCTTCTGGATGGCCTTCCACCAGAACGGTAATACGCTCACGCTGTTTGCACGCGACTTCACACAGACCAGCGCCGAGGGCGTTCAGTCTATGCTCTTCGACGTGACCAACCTCGTGGCCTGCATCTTCGTGGTCTATGCCAGCTTCTCTCTTGCACAGAGCAAGACGGCCAAGGGCAAGTTGATCGCCCTGGCCGTGATCGCTGCTGCCATCGCTTTCTTGTTCTACAAGTACAACAGCCTGGATGGTGCCATCGACGTGAAGGCTCCGATCTTCCAGCAGTTCAACCCGTGCTACGTCGTAGCCCTCACTCCGGTGAGCGTGGCGCTCTTCTCTTGGCTCAACAAGATCGGCAAGGAGCCGACCTCTCCTGAGAAGATCGGTCTCGGTATGCTCGTCGCTGCCCTCGGCTTCGTTTGGATGGCCGTTGGCTCTATGGGTCTTGAGTTGCCGCTCGTCCAGGGCAATGCCGCTACGGAGGGTCCGCGTGTCAGCGCCAACCTCTTGATCTCCACCTACCTCATCCTCACCTTCGCTGAGCTCCTGCTCTCTCCGATCGGTATTTCCTTCGTGTCGAAGGTGGCTCCTCCCAAGTATGCCGGTCTGATGATGGGTCTGTGGTTTGGTGCTACCGCCATCGGCAACCAGCTGGTGATGGTGCCTGGTATCATGTGGGGTCTCAACTTCAACCTCGTCACCATTTGGGGTGTCCTCGCTGGCATCTGCCTGGTGTCTGCCCTGTTTATCTTCTCTATCATCAAGAAGCTCAATAAGGTAAGCTAAGCCGCATCCGGAGGCGCAGGATCATCCCTTGAGGAAGGGAGCGATCCTCCGCCCTGCCGCTTGATATCGTGTCGGAATAGTAAGTCGAAAAGGCTGCTATTCCGACATTTTTTTGCTCCGAAGAATCTTTTCCTGATTATAACCATTCTGTCATACAGAAAAGAAGGGAGGAATGTTTGGGCCGTTCGACTTTATTTCATACCTTTGCAGGACCTAATCAAGACAAGGTGAAGCGCCCTTTTGTGAGAAGGCAACGCACTTTTCGCGAGAAGGAAAAAACCTTTCGTGAGAAGGCAATACCTCTTTCGTGGCAAGGAGAAGCATTACCCCATTTCCCCTTGTCAAAGGAATGAGACAAAGTAAAGGTAAAAACCTAAAGACGAAAATTATAAAAGTAAACTGCTGATTATGAAAAAAGCATTAGCGTTGGCCATGTTTGCCATGGCTGCCAACCAAGCTGCCGGACAGGGCCTGACCTACCCCACCCCTCCGACGGACAACACCGTGGATGAGTATTTCGGTGTGAAAGTAGCCGACCCCTACCGCCCCTTGGAGGACGACCACTCTGAGGCCACCATGCAATGGGTGGAGGCCGAGAACCAAGTGACACAGGACTACCTGGCCAAGATTCCCTTCCGCGGCAAACTCCTGAAGCGCCTGCGCGAAGTCTCCGACTACGGCAAGGTGGGCGCACCCTTCTATGTCAAGGCCACGGGCAAGTGGTATTTCTACAAGAACAACGGTCTTCAGAACCAAAGTGTGCTCTACGAGATGGACGGCCTGGGGCAGGAGAAGAACGCTCGCGTCTTCCTCGACCCCAACCAGCTCTCTACTGACGGCACGGTGGCCCTGGGCAACATCAGTTTCTCCCACGACGGCAAATACTTGGCCTACGCCATCTCGCGTTCGGGCAGCGACTGGTCGGAGTTTTATGTGATGGACACGAAGACGCTCGAGGTATTGCCCGACCACATCGAGTGGGCCAAGTTCTCGGGTGCCTCCTGGCTCGGCGACGGCTTCTTCTATAGCGCCTATGACAAACCCGAGGGCAACGCCTATACGAGCAAGAACTCCACCCACAAGATCTACTTCCACCGCCTCGGCACGAAGCAGGAGCAGGACCAGCTCTTCTTCCAGAATCCCACCGAGCCGATGCACTTCTTCAGTACGTCGGTCAACCACGAGGAGACGGTGCAGTTCCTCTATGAGTCGGGCGGCGGCACGGGCAACATCTTCTATATCCGCGACTTGAAAAACAGCAACTCGCAGTTAACGAAGGTGGTCCCCAACATGGACTACGCCTACTCTCCCATCGCCACCATCGACGACAAGGTCTATCTGCTGACCAACGACGGTGCGCCGATGTATAAGATCATGGTGATGGATATTCACAAGCCCGCGATGGAAAACTGGCAGACCGTCATCCCCGAGGGCAAAAACGTGATCGATGGCGCCAACATCATCGGCGGCGAACTCTATGTGAGCTACCAGCAGGACGCCTGCAGCCACATCTATGTCTATGACCTCAACGGCAAGATGCAGCAGGAGGTAAGCCTTCCGGGCATTGGCAGCGCCAGCGTCAGCGGCAACAAGGACAGTAAGGAGTGCTTCGTCAGCTTTGCCTCCTTCACGCAGCCCTGGACGGTCTATCAGTATGACCGCGCCGCCAACTCGCTGCAGCCCTATGCCGTGCCCAAGGTCAACTTCAAGCTCAGCGAGTATGAGACCAAGCAGGTGTTCTACACCAGCAAGGACGGTACGCGCGTGCCGCTCTTCATCACCTACAAGAAGGGCCTGAAACTCAACGGCAAGAACCCGGTCTATCTCTATGCCTACGGCGGTTTCAATATCTCGATGAATCCCTCGTTCTCCGCTTCCCGCATCCCGTTCCTGGAGCGCGGCGGCATCTATGCCCAGGCTTCTCTCCGTGGCGGCGGCGAGTATGGCGAGGCTTGGCACGAGGCGGGTACGAAGATGCAGAAGCAGAACGTCTTCGACGACTTCATCGCTGCTGCTGAGTATCTGATCAAGGAGAAATACACCAGTTCGCCCTACCTCGCCATCGTCGGTGGCAGCAATGGCGGACTGCTCGTCGGCGCTTGCATGACGCAGCGTCCCGACCTCTTTGGCGTCTGCATTCCCTCTGTGGGCGTGATGGACATGCTCCGCTACCATAAGTTCACCATCGGCTGGAACTGGGCTCCCGACTATGGTACGAGTGCCGACTCCAAGGAGATGTTTGAGTATCTGCGCGGCTACTCTCCCCTGCACAACATCAAGAAGGGCGTGAAGTATCCTGCCACCCTCATCACAACGGCAGACCACGACGACCGCGTTGTTCCCGCCCACAGCTTTAAGTTTGCTGCCACGCTCCAAGCCGACAATGCCAGCGAGAAGCCCACCCTCATCCGCATCGACAGCAAGGCGGGCCACGGTGGCGGCAAGCCCGTCAGCAAGCAGCTGGAGGAGCAGGCCGACATCTATAGTTTCATCCTCTACAACATGGGATTGAAGTACTAAGTTTCCGCTTTTGATTTGACCCAAATACGATAAGGGGGAAGAAAGTTTGATGGCTTTCTTCCCCCTTATAATTTCTGTCTGCCCTTGCAGACTTAGTCTTTCTTGCTTGGCGTGCTCGCGCGTCAGAACAATTCGTGGTCGGGCACCTGCGTGTCAAACGACAGGTTGGAGCCGTCCTCAGTCAGGTTGACCAGGATGGAGTCGCCCTCCTTCATTTCGCCACTCAGGATGCGCTCGCTGAGTCCATCCTCGACGTAGTTTTGGATGGCGCGCTTCAGCGGACGCGCACCAAACTGGACGTCGTAGCCCTTCTTGGCCACAAACTCCTTGGCAGCGTCAGAGAGCTGGAGCGCGTAGCCCAGCTCGCCGACCCGCTTGTACAAGCCCTTGAGTTCGATATCGACAATCTGCTTGATGGCGTTGAGGTCCAGCTGGTCGAAGGTGATGATCTCGTCCAGACGGTTGAGGAACTCCGGCGAGAACTGCTTGCTCAGACTCTTCTGTATGATGGACCGAGCATACTCCTTGTCCTTCTCGTTGCGCGCGAAGCCCTCGGCACCACCCGCCGTGAATCCGATGCCACGGCCAAACTCCTTGAGCTGGCGCGTACCCGCGTTCGACGTCATGATAATGACCGTATTGCGGAAGTCGATCAGTCGTCCGTTGCCGTCCGTGAGTCGTCCCTCGTCGAGCACTTGCAAGAGGAGGTTGAAGACATTGCCATGCGCCTTCTCGATCTCGTCGAGCAAGACGATGGAGTAAGGATGGCGGCGCACCCGCTCCGTGAGCTGTCCTCCCTCGTCGTAGCCGACGTAACCCGGAGGCGCACCCACCAGGCGCGACGTGTTGAAGCTCTCCGTATATTCACTCATATCGACGCGGATCAGCGCATCGGCCGAACCAAACATATACTCCGCCAGTTTCTTGGCCAGGTAGGTCTTGCCCACACCCGTCGGACCCAGGAACATGAATGCGCCGATGGGATGGTTCTGCTCCTTCAGTCCCACGCGGTTGCGCTGGATGGCCTTCACCATTTTCTCGATGGCCTTGTCCTGGGCCACCACCACCTGCTTCAGTTCCGTCGCCATATTGCGCAGACGAAGGCCCTCCGACTGCTGCATGCGCTGCACGGGCACACCCGTCATCATCGACACCACATCGGCCACCTGGTCCTCCGTGATGGCCACCTGCTCGCCGACCTCGCCTTCCTCCCAGCGGTGCTGAGCCTCTTCGAGCTGCTTCTCGCGCTCCACCTGCTGGTCGCGGAAGCCCGCCGCCATCTCAAAGTTTTGGTTCTTGACCGCATTCTGCTTCTTCTGCTTGATCTCCTCGATCTCATTTTGCAGGTCCACGATCTCCTTCGGCACCTCCGCATGCTGCAGGTGGATATGCGATCCCACCTCGTCGAGCACGTCGATGGCCTTGTCGGGGAAGAAGCGGTCCGAGACGTAGCGGTCCGTGAGTTTCACGATCAACTGGAGCACCTCGTCAGAATACGTCACCTGATGATGGTGCTCGTAGCGGTCCTTGATGTTCTTCAGGATCTGCAGCGTCTCCTCCGTCGTGGTCGGTTCGACGATCACCTTCTGGAATCTACGCTCCAGGGCACCATCCTTCTCGATCGACTTGCGATATTCGTCGAGCGTCGTGGCACCGATACATTGCATCATGCCCCGCGCCAAGGCTGGCTTGAGGATATTGGCAGCATCCATCGTCCCCGCCGCCGATCCCGCGCCGATGATGGTGTGGATCTCGTCGATGAAGACGATCTCCTCCGGGTGGCGCTCTATCTCCTTGAGGATCGTGCGGATACGCTCCTCAAACTGACCCCTGTATTTCGTTCCCGCCACGATACTCGTCATGTCGAGCGACACGATCCGCTTGTTGAAAAGCGTGGGCGACGTGCGGTGCTGAACGATCATCTGCGCCAGTCCTTCTACGATGGCACTCTTGCCCACACCGGGTTCGCCGATGAGCACTGGATTGTTCTTCTTGCGGCGTCCCAGGATCTCGCTGACGCGGATGATCTCGCGCTCGCGGCCCACCACAGGGTCGAGTTTCCCCTCCAGGGCTGCCGCCGTGAGGTCCGTACCGAAGTTGTCGAGGGCCGGCGTCGCACTCTTGGTCTCCTTGGTGCGCGTCTGCTGCGCGCCACCACCCTGGCTGCGCGCCTCCTCGCGATCCTCCTCGTCGTCGTCGTTGAAGAGCATATCGTCGTCGTCATCGTCGGACAAGTCGAGCCCTCCCTGCACGTCGTTGGCCAACTGGCGCAGTAGCGCGTTGGCCTCAATGTAGTCGAGGTGGTGAGCCTGCAGCGTCATCTTCGCGCCCGTGTCTGTCTGGTCGTGGAGAATGGCCAGGATCAAGTCTTCCACATCGACAATCTTGCGATGCTGGATGCGCGCCTCCAGTACTGCGAGGTGCAGCACGTTGGCAGCACGGTCCGTGACGTTGATCTCCTCGTAGATCCGCTTGCTCTCCTCCTTGTTCGAAGAGGCATACTGCTCCAGCTCCTTCTTGACCGTGGGCACGTCGAGGCTGAGCGTCGAGATGACCCTTTGTATCTTCGGATCAGAGAGCCTGAAAACAGCCAGCAACAGATGCTCCGGAGCCACCGAGGGACAGGACAGTCTGTCGGCTTCCTCGCGGCTGAAGGCGAGCACCTCCGAGAGTTCTTTAGAGAATTGACTTATCATCTTGACTTTCGTGATTTTCTTTTAGAATACAATTTCTTTACTTGTTCAATACAACTTGTTCAATTGCAAAAGTATAGAGCAAAAGACATGCCAAACCCTTCTAAGTTTGACCTTCACTCAGGTTTTTGTCAGCATGTGCGTCAGTTCCGGGTCTTTTGACCTTGATTTGGCAGCGGCTTTTCTTTTTCAGCCACCGTGCCTTACGCTGCTCGTAGTCGGCACGGTGGCGCTCCAAGAAGTTATCTGCCATTGAAAGTACTATGTATGACAGAGAGGAGGATGGGCTGGTTGGCGTTGTTGGGGCCACCCACGAGTCGTGTGCTGGAGAGCGACATGTCGTGGGAGCACTTTGTCACGCGTGTTATCTTCGTGCCAGAGCTACCCGTGATGGTCGTTGTCGCCAGACTGATCGGCACGAGCACCGCCTTGTTCCAGTTGGCATCGACCTGTCCGGCCCGGCGCTTCTTGATCATATAGTTGACCAAGCCCGAGATGTTGTTGAACGTATAGCCGTTCACCGTCGCGCTATAGGCTGCGGTGAAACTCGTCTTATAGTCGGGAATGCGGTTCTCGGCGAAGAACGTATGGAGCTCGTCGAGCGGAAGGATCAGCACCGTCGTCGGCGCACTGAGGAGGAAGTCGGAACTGACCGTGTTGTTGATGCGCGGGAAGGTCACCTTCGCGGTGTTGAGCGTGTCGTTCTCGTGTCCCCTCATGATCTCATCCACCGGCAGCGTGACCTCGGTGAAGAGGCCCGCCGGGCTTTTCAGATAACTGCATCCCGTCTGTGCCGCGAGACTTGCCAGCAGGTTGTTGTCGTTGCTGAACGTCGTCGTCTGCAGCACCTCCTCCGTACTGGCCAGTGAGGTCGAGGTGACGGAGTCCTTGCCGTTGATTTGCGACCGGAAGTAGATATTGAGCTGGGCGTTGGTCACATACGCCATCGAACCGATGCCGTTGGTCACCTTGAAGAAGAAGCCCGGGCTGATCTCGTGGAGGAAGCGGTAGCTGTTGCGGAACGCCTCGGGCGAAGCATAGTACTTCCGCATCAGGTACGTGCCATAGTTGTTGTAGCTGACGCCGTCCTTGTCCGTATAGGCGTCGTCCAGTCGGATGGCGATCGCCTTGTTGGTGTACTTGGCGCCGCGCGTCTGGTCCGCCAGCGTATAGGTACGCTCCTGCTTGATGCCCCCTTGGCGCAGGTAGCCGTGGAGCGCCGGATTGAAGTTGGAATAGATCACCGATCCCTCCTCCAGCGGCCGCCCCATCTCGTAGGCCGAGAGTTTCATCTGTGCCAGCGAGTCGCCATAGAAGTCGTTATAGACCAGCAGGATCTCGCACGAGTCGGCGATGATCTCCCCCTGGTCGTTGCGGCTGAGGATGCTGTCGGCAGCCGCGATCTGATAGTTGCTCAGCGGATGCAGCTGCGCCATGAAGTCGCCCGTCACGTAGTTGCCCGTCTCTGGATCCTTCACGCGGCCGAGATAGCCCGTGATGTTGCGTGCGATGACCGAGTCGGCCATGATGGTGCGCGTGCTGAGCTGGAAGGTGTCAGCCTTGACAGTCAACTTGTCGGGATTGTCTATCAGCGAACCGCCGATGTTGTCGGTCGTGTCGTCACAGGCCGCCAGCGAGAGCGCCGTGGCAGCGAGGGCGAGGCCCCAGACCAACTGATGGAATTTTATCATTTGCTTGTAATGGTCATAAAATCTATTACAACAGGAAGCCACGCCCATTGCTTATCGACAAGGCGCACGGTCCCCCTGCCCGAGGGTACGTCAGAGACGTTGTCTCCGCCTATTCCCCCAACAATTTGCCATAGAAGTCAGCATAGAGTCCCTTGACCTCTGCCTCTGCCTGCGGATGGACGATCAGCGGCTTGTTCTCGCTCTGTGCATAACGGACGAGTTCGGCGTTGACCTGGTCGTCCACCTGTACGACACCATCGCTATAGTCGATGGCCAGTTTGCCCAGTTCCACGGCGTCGAACGTGTCGCCATACTTCTCGATCAGTTCGGCCTTGGCCTCCCTGAACGGCAGGGAGCGCCTGAACTTCTCCCCCAGGTCGCCCGCGGGCTGTTCGCCGAAGAGCGACGTCACCACCTTGGCGTTGATAAACTGCGGTTCGTCGTGGTAGGCCGTCTTCACATAGAACGGTATCACAGAGCTCATCCAGCCTTGGCAGTGGATGATATCCGGCGCCCAGCGGAGCTTTTTGACCGTCTCCAGCACGCCGCGCGCGAAGAAGATGGCCCGCTCGCCATTGTCGGGATAGTCGTTGCCCAGCTCGTCCTTGGTCATGGCCGGACGATTCTGGTAGTAATCCTCATTATCAATAAAATAGACCTGGATGCGCGACTGCGGTATGGAAGCCACCTTGATGATGAGCGGATGATCCGTGTCGTCGATGATCAGGTTCATACCCGAGAGTCGGATCACCTCATGCAACTGGCCACGCCGTTCGTTGATCGTGCTCCACTTCGGCATGAAGGTTCTTATCTCGAATCCGGCTTCTTGCATTTTGGCCGACATCAAACCTCCCATCTCTGCCATCTGCGATTGGGTGACGTAAGGGGTGGTTTCCTGGTTGATAAACAATACTTTCTTTGCCATTCTAACTTGTTTTATCGTGATTATTTCTTGACAAAAGTCGCGATAAACACGATTTCCCAGGTGCAAAGTTACGATTTTATTCCCGAATTCGTAGCGGCTTTTCAGATATTTTGTCTAATGGCATCGGCATTTTATTATATTTTTCAGATTACTTTTTGCCTATTTCGTAAAAATGTTGTTACTTTGCACCCGAAATATTTTGCAGATAATGAAAGTATTTGAAAAAAACGCAGACTTGCAGAACGCGCTCTTCGCTGCGCGCAAGCAAGGACAGTCGGTGGGATTCGTCCCCACGATGGGTGCCCTCCACGAGGGCCACGCCTCGCTCATCAAGCGTAGCGCCAAGGAAAACGACGTGACGGTGGTCTCCGTATTCCTCAACCCCACACAGTTCAACGACCCCGCCGACCTCGAACGCTATCCCCGCACACTGAAGGCCGACTGCGCCCTTTGCGAGGCTTGTGGCGCCGACTTCGTCTTCGCGCCTACCGTGAGCGACATCTACCCCACTCCCGATACCCGCCACTTTGAGTTTCCGCCCCAGACGACGGTCATGGAGGGCGCCCATCGTCCTGGCCATTTCAATGGCGTCTGCCAGGTGGTGAGCCGCCTGTTCTACATCGTCCAGCCCACCCGCGCCTACTTTGGCGAGAAGGACTGGCAGCAGATCGCCGTCATCCGCCGCCTGGTCGCCTACATCGGCAGCCACGTGGAGATCGTCCCCTGCCCCGTGGTGCGCGAGGCCGACGGCGTGGCCTTGAGCAGCCGCAACAAGCTCCTCACCCCCGAGGATCGCGCCATCGCCCCCCATATCGCCCGTGCGCTGATGGAGAGCATCGATTACGCCAAGACCCACACCGTCGCCGAGACCCACGACCACGTGGTCAGCACGATCAACGCCATCGACGGCCTGGAGGTGGAGTACTTCCAGATTGTAGATGGCAACACGCTCCTCGACGTCCAGGACTGGCAGGACAGCGACTATGTGGTGGGCTGCATCACCGTCTATTGCGGCAAGACCCCGATCCGTCTGATTGATCACATCAAGTATAAGGAATAACACACCCTACACTTTCTTTTTTATATGTATATAGAAGTACTGAAAAGCAAACTGCACCGCGTCAAGGTGACCCAGGCCAACCTCAACTACATCGGCAGCATCACCATCGACGAGGACTTGATGGACGCGGCCAATCTCATCGCCGGTGAGAAAGTGCAGATCATGGATAACGACAATGGAGAGCGCTTCGAGACCTACGTCATCAAGGGCGAGCGTGGCAGCGGCTGCATCTGCCTCAATGGTGCGGCAGCGCGCAGGGTGGTCGTCGGCGACACCATCATCATCGTGAGCTACGCCCTGATGGACTTCGAGGAGGCCAAGACCTTCCAGCCCTCTGTGGTCTTCCCCGAGAACAACCGCCTCTGACCCCTCGGCGGACTTTCCTCCGCCCAGGAGGCCGCCAGCGACGGTCTCGCTATCGCTAATCACGGTCCTGGTGCCGGCAAGGCCCTGCCCAGACCCCAACCCAGTAGATAATCAATGAAGAAAACGATAACAGCATCGCTCCTGCTCCTCTCCTCCCTCGGACTCCATGCGCAGAGCGGCACCAACTCCCCCTACAGCCAGTATGGCCTGGGCGAACTCTCCGAACAGTCGGGCAGTTTCAGCCGCGGCATGAACGGACTGGCCTATGGCCTCCGGCTCAACAACCAAGTCAACGCCCTCAACCCGGCCTCCTACTCAGCCCTCGACTCGCTGTCGTTCATCTTCGACGCGGGCGTGAGCCTGCAGATGACGCAGTTCAAGGAGGGCGGCCGCTCCATCAGCGCGCGCAATGCCGACCTGGAGTATGTGGTGGCGGGCCTTCGCCTGTTTCGCCATGTGGGCGTGAGCTTCGGTCTGCTGCCCTACACCAACGTGGGCTACGACTACTCCAACTCCGCCCACATCAACGGCAGCCTCTCCCCCGAGTCGCCCACGGCCACCTATAGCAACAAATATAGCGGCTCGCAGGGCCTCCACCAGGTCTATCTCGGCGTGGGTGCGGAGCCGCTGCGCAATCTCTCCGTCGGTGTCAACGCCTCCTATCTCTGGGGTGGCTACACGAAGTACGTGACCAATACGTATAGCGACGCCTACGTCAATACGCTGCAGCGCACCTACACCGCCGAGGTGCGCAGCTACAAGCTCGACTTCGGACTGCAATACACGCAGCCCCTCAGCGCCAAGGACCAGGTCACGCTGGGTCTGACCTACAGTCTGGGCCACAGTCTCAACGCCGACCCTGAGCTCTCCGTCATCAAGAACAACTCCCAGTTGGCCGTGGCCGACACGACCCACTTCCGTATCTCCAATGCCCTCGACCTGCCCCATACGGCGTGGGAGCGGTCTATAGCCACAACGGCCAACTGATGGTCGGCGCCGACTACCAGTTGCAGAAATGGGGCAGCCTCGACTACCCGCAGTATTCCGACCAGGGCGGCTACGGGCTCCAGAGCGGACTGCTCAAGGACCGCCACAAGGTCGTCCTCGGCGCCGACTACTGCCGCGGCGAGCGCCACCGTGGTTTCCTCAGCCGCCTCCACTACCGTGCGGGTATCGGCTACGCCACGCCCTACTTCACCATCAACGGCCAGGACGGCCCCAAGGAGATCTCGGCCTCGCTGGGCCTGGGCATCCCCATCGTCAACAGCTACAACAACCGCTCGATGCTCAACATCTCCGCCCAGTGGGTGCGCCGCGAGGCTTCCTCGATGCTCACGGAGAACACGTTCCGCATCAACATCGGTTTCACCTTCAATGAGCGCATGTTCGCCAAGTTCAAGGTCGAATAGGCCCTGCGAGGGACCTATGTTGACCATAAAGGCTGCCACGACCGCATGAGTTTTCTAAGTCATCACACGAGAAACGACCACCAGGGCATGAGGGGCTTGTTGTCCTCCATGCTCTCTTTCGTGCTGGCAGGGGTCCTGGCCGCGGGCTGCAACCAGCCCAAGGAGCACACCGCCCCCGCCATCCACGACCGCGACTCCGTGCCCATCATGACGACCTACGGCGTCAACACGCTCATCTCCGACTCCGGCGTCATCAAGTATCGCATCGTCGCCGAGCGCTGGGAGATCAACGAGAACCGCAACCCCTCGCGCTGGACTTTCGACAAGGGCATCCTGCTGACGCAGTTTGACGAGCAGAAGCGCGTGCTGGGCTACATCTCCTGCGACAGCGCCGTCTATTACGACAAACTGCGCCGCTGGGTGCTCCGCGGCCGCGTGCGCATCCGTACGGCCCAGGGCGTGGAGTATGCGAGCCAGCAGCTCTACTGGGACGAGGCCGAGCACCAGCTCTACTCCCACGTCTTCTCCCATATCAAGACGCCCGACCGCGAACTCCAGGGCAGCTACTTCCGCAGCGACGAGACCATGACGGAGTATGAGATCGGCGACGCCAAGGGCTGGGGCCTCTTCGACAAAGCCGACATGGCTCCCTCGGCAGGCCGCAGAGAGGGGACGCCGATCCCGCCGGGTCCACCTGCCGCCGACCAGCCCGTCGCCGACGGGAGACCAACGGTTGCCGATCGTCGGCAGCCCTGAATCGTGAATCATATTTGAACCATATTGGACACCTATACCTATAATATAATAGCCATCCTGGCCACCATGGTGCTCTCGGCCTTTTTCTCGGGCATGGAGATCGCCTTCGTGGCCAGCAACCGCCTTCTGATGAAGGTCGGCAAGGACCAGAGCGGACTCTCGCAGCACTGCCTGAAAGTCTTCTACGCCAACCCCAACAGTTTTGTCTCCACCATGCTCGTGGGCAACAACATCGTGCTGGTGGTCTATGGTATCCTCTTCGCCCGCATCTTCGACGGCCTATGGCAGTTGGCTGGCATCAGCAACGACGCCACGCTCGTCATGCTCGACTCCATCTGCTCCACCCTCGTCATCCTCTTCACGGGCGAGTTTCTCCCCAAGACGCTCTTCAAGAGCAACCCCAACCGCCTCATGAGCCTCCTGGCTCCCGTGGCCTACCTCTTCTACATCGTCCTGTGGCCCATCAGCCGCTTCTCCACCCTGCTCTCGCGCCTCTTCCTGCGCCTCCTGGGCGTCAAGATGGAGGAGGGCAACAACGACGGCACGTTTACCAAGGTGGACCTCGACGACCTCGTCCAGTCCTCCATCGACAACACGCCGCAGGGAGGCGAGGTCGATGACGAGATGAAGATCTTCCAGAATGCCCTCGACTTCCCCGACCTCAAGGTCCGCGACTGCATGGTGCCGCGCACGGAGATCAATGCCGTCCCCTACGACTGCACGGCCGACGAACTGCAGCAGAAGTTTGTCGAGAGCGGCAACTCCAAGATCCTCATCTACAAGGAGGACATCGACCACATCGTCGGCTACATCCACACCCTCGAACTCTTCCGCGCCCGCGAGAAATGGCACGACCATATCCGCCAGATGCCCTTCGTCCCCGAGACCATGGCGGCACAGAAACTCATGCAGATCTTCCTCGGACAGAAGAAGTCGATCGGCGTCGTCGTCGATGAGTTTGGCGGCACCTCGGGCATCGTCTCGCTGGAGGACATCGTCGAGGAGATCTTCGGCGACATCGAGGACGAGCACGACAACACCAACTATATCGCAAAGCAGACCGCCGACGGCGACTACATCCTCTCGGGACGCCTGGAGATCGACAAGGCCAACGAGCTCTTCAACCTCGGACTGCCCGACAGTGGCGAATACAAGACCATCAGCGGACTGATCCTCTACGCCTACCAGAGTTTCCCCAAACTCAACGAGGTGGTGAAGGTGGGCAAGTACCACTTCAAGATCGTCAAGAAGACCATGACCAAGATCGAGGTCGTGCGCCTCCATGTGGCCGAGGAGTAGGCTCCGCGTCCAGCGTGCGGATCACACCGTGGCAAGAAAACGCGCGTCGCGGCAAGAACATTCGTGTCGTGGCAAGCAAATCGTGACAAGAAAAATAGAAAGAACGCCCTGTCAGAACCCGCATTATGGCCGATCTTGGTGGTCAAAAAGCAAAGAAACAGGGCGACAAACGCAAATTGTCGGCAATTTATTCCGTCATTTGCCAACTTTTTATTAATTTTGTACGCATTTTCCATCCTGCTATGCGCCGCGTAGCCGCTCCGGACGGTCCTCCAAGGATCCGAAAAGCGGGCGGGCAAGGAGCCGAAAGCGGGCGGGGTGGAGATAGAAAGAGAAAAGAAATAATAAAAAATAAAGTAAAAAATGACAGCTTTAGGAAAAATCAGAAGCAAAGGCATCTTGCTGATTATCATCATCGGCTTGGGTCTATTTGCGTTCATTGCCGAGGAGGCTTTCCGTTCCTGCAATGGCATCAAAGGTCAGAACAGCCAGCAGATAGGTGAGGTCCTTGGCGAGAAAATCTACGTGCAGGACTTCCAAAAACTCCTTGAGGAGTATCAGGATGCGATGAAACTGACCATGCGCACCGACAACCTCAGCGAGGACCAGCTCAACCAGCTGAAGGACCAGGTATGGCAGCAGCTCGTCTCCGAGCGCGTGATGAAGGAAGACTGCAAGAAGCTCGGTCTGACCGTCACCGAGGACGAACTCCAGAACGTCCTCAACGATGGCACGAACCAGCTGCTCACGCAGACCCCGTTCGTCAACCAGCAGACCGGACGCTTTGACGTTTCGATCCTCAAGCAGTTTATCGACGCCTACCGCAAGGCCGAGGCCAGCAACAACAGCCAGCAGCTCGACCAGATGCGCCCCGCCTACAACTACTGGCTCTTCGTCGAGAAGAACCTCCGCACGCAGCTCCTGGCCCAGAAGTATCAGTCGCTGCTGGCCAACTGCGTCCTCTCCAACAAGGTAGAGGCCAAGATGGCTTTCAACGAGGAGAACGAGGAGGCCCAGATCCAGTTGGCTTCCATCGCCTACAACACGATCAAGGACGCCGACATCAAGGTGACGGACGAGGAGCTCAAGGCCAAGTATGAGGAGCTGAAGCCCGCCTTCCGCCAGCAGCAGGAGACGCGCGACGTCAAGATGGTTGACGTCCAGGTGAAGGCCAGCGCCACCGACCGTGCCCAGCTCCAGAAGGACATGGCCGGCTATCAGAAGCAGCTCGCCGCGGCCGCCGATCCCACCCAGGTGGTGAGCAAGAGCGGTAGCATGATCCAGTACATCGGCCTCCCCGTCAGCGGCAAGGCTTTCCAGCAGTACCCCGACATCGCCTCCAAGATCGACTCCATGGCCGTCGGTACGACCGGCGTCGTGGAGAACACGAAGGACAACACCTACAATATCGTCCGCATCCTCTCTCGCACCGAGCTCCCCGACTCCGTGGAGTTCCGTCAGATCCAGGTGGGTGGCAAGACGCTGGAGGCCGCTCGCGCTTCTGCCGACAGCATCCAGAAGGCCCTCGCCGCTGGTGGCGACTTCCAGGCCATCGCCAAGCGCTACGGCCAGGACAGCACCACGACGTGGTTCACGGGTGCGATGTATGAGCAGGCCAGCACGATGAGCCAGGACAACCGTGCCTACATCGAGGCGCTGCTCAACGGTGCCGTCGGTTCCACCCAGAACATCGAGCTCACCCAGGGCAACGTCGTCATCCAGGTGCTCAACCGCAAGGCGATGAAGAGCAAGGCCGTCGCTGCCGTCATCAAGAAGGAAATCCGTTTCTCCGACAATACCTACTCCAAGGCTTACAACCGTTTCAGCCAGTTTGTCACGCAGAGCCAGGCCAGCCTGGCCGACCTGCAGAAGCACGCCACGAAGTTTGGCTACACGGTCCAGGATCTCAACGACTTCGCCACCTCCAGCCATACGGTGGGCAACGTCGGTGGTTCCGGCATCCGCGACGCCATCAAGTGGATCTTCGAGGCCAAGGAGGGACAGGTTTCCCAGCTCTTCGAGGCTGGCAAGGAGAACGACCACCTGCTGGTGCTCTGCATGACCAAGATCCATCCGCAGGGCTACCGTCCTTGGGACGACGCCCAGGTGAAGGAGATTCTCAAGCGCGAGGTGATCCGCGACAAGAAGGCCGAGATGATCATGGCCAAGCTCAAGGGCGTCAACAGCATCGCTGCTGCCCAGGCCAAGGGTGCCAAGGTCAGCACGGTCAATCAGATCACGTTTGCAGCCCCTGCCTTCATCCAGGCCACGGGAGCTGCTGAGCCCGCCCTCTCGGGTGCCGTGGCTGCCACGGCTCAGGGCAAGTTCTGCTCCGCCCCTGTCAAGGGCAACGCCGGCGTCTATGTCTTCCAGGTAGTGAAGAAGCAGATGCGTCCGGCCAAGTACAACGAGGAGCAGCAGATTCAAATGTGCCGCCAGCGTGCTATGCAGTACATGGGCAACTTCATGCAAGACCTCGTCTTCGGCGCGGGAGTGGTTGACAACCGCTACCTCTTTTTCTAATGGAATATCACACAAAAAAAGGGTTTTAAGGTAAATTATTTTAGTAACTAAGATTGTAAACGGAAGGGTCTGGGCTGTGACAGTTCGGGCCCTTTATTTTTTTCTCCCGATCTCCACAGCTTCTTAGCCCGTGCGCAAGAAAGCATTTTTTCACAGTTATTATTAGGTCATGTCGAAAAAACTTCCTACCTTCGCACCGTCTAATAAGTATGTATAACAAATTAAGTATTCTATCATGAAAAGCGAAGAAAAAACTATGACAGAAAGCGAGTTTGTAGACCTCATGCGCCAGCAAGGCTGTAACGCTGAGGAAGTGGATAACGACGACGTGGTCCTGATCCCCATTTACGATGGTATAACCGATGATCATGGTTGCATCAGTCAAGAGATGTACCGAGTACCCAGGGCGATTGCACCCGACTGCAACTTCATCGTTCGCCTGGCGGACGACAGTTTGGCCGACTACCGCATGCACAAGGGTGACGAGTTGAGAATGCGCAAACAGGACACTGCACAGTCGGGAGAGTTCGTACTGGCCATTTACGACGGCCTGCCTGCCGTCAAGATCTATTTCGAGGACGAGGACGGGTCTAAATGGCTCGTGCCAGGCGACGAAACGCGCGATGCCATGCGCATCAACGCGGACCACTCTTGCAGCATCATCGGCGTGGCTACGGCCTGGATCAAGCAGTGCCGCGCGGTCAGTCCCGAAGACTGTGCCAAGGCGGTGAAGGCGGTCCGCTCCAGCAAGAAGTAACAGTTCCTACACTTTCCAAGGTGGCTTCGGCCACCTTTTTTTGTACCCTACCCCGCCGTTTTCCTCTCTCTTTCCCTGTCCTTCCTGTTCATCGTTCAGTCCACCCATTCTTCGTTCTATCCACCCGCCCTTGGTGCTATCAACCGGGGAAAGAATCCCTCTCCAAGATTCACATCTTAGAGAGGGCGCAAACATTTATTTACCTATAATTGCTTAAAACCGTTCGTATGGTGGCTACACGGCTGCCATGCAACTCGTCACTCCGAGGGCCGTAGCGATTGCCGTGAGAATCGAGATGGCGGTCTGAATGACGAAGCGCCATACCTGTCTTTTCTTTTCATCCA
>OHBU01000268.1_pt1 | contig 23240 bp, 28 predicted proteins | sample 1577421 | NCBI WGS metagenome assembly OHBU01 (sample SAMEA3879550, study PRJEB24766) | human gut metagenome | biome: human-associated habitat; feature: feces | place: USA | collected 1985/1987 | reverse complement strand
CTTGAAAGAAGTAGGAGGCCAGTTCTATTTATCTGGAAATCTTACCGGTTGTGACTTACCCTTGGTGTCCAAAGTATGTTGCTCAACCTCTCCAGTATATCATAGCGAAGGAATGGGGGCGTTCGCAATAACTTTACAAAGTAAATCGTTAAACCTTCCAGAATTGCTTCATGTAGGAGGTGAAGGGTTGTTTATTAATCAAGCAACTGGCATTACTTGCGACAAATTGCAGACAATTGACGGTACGTTACAGATAAAAAGAGCAACTTCTCTTTCTCAGGAAACACTTTCCATGGAGAAGTTGGAGACCTTGCATGGGGTTGTTTTTGACGGTTTGACGAAATTTACCGACTACACTTTCTTCGGCAAGTTTATAGAAAACGGAATGATTACGGGGGAAAGTTGGAGCGTGACGAAATGTGGGTATAACCCAACCTTCCAAAATATGAAGGACAAACAATATACGCAGCAGGATTAAACCTTATACCTTAACCAGAGTACCCGTAATGATTCGGGTACTTTTTTTTATCCGAATGACAATGAGCAGAACAATACAACGGATTTGCCTTTTTCTTTTCTGCCTGCCAGTTTTCGGCAGTTGCATGAAATGGGATTACGGAGAGATGGAAGATTTCTCTGTATCGGCCTCTGGTCTTTTCATTACCAACGAGGGGAATTTCCAGTACAGCAATGCCACGCTTTCCTACTACGATCCCGCCACGTGCGAAGTGGAGAATGAAGTGTTTTACCGTGCCAACGGGTTCAAGTTGGGCGATGTGGCCCAGTCTATGGTTATCCGGGACGGTATAGGCTGGATCGTGGTGAACAACTCGCATGTGATTTTCGCCATCGACATCAATACTTTCAAGGAAGTGGGCCGTATCACAGGTTTCACCTCACCCCGGTATATCCATTTTCTGTCGGATGAGAAAGCCTATGTGACGCAGATATGGGACTACCGTATCTTCATCATCAACCCCAAGACATACGAGATTACCGGCTATATCGAATGTCCAGACATGGACATGGAATCGGGTTCCACCGAACAAATGGTACAATACGGCAAGTACGTCTATGTGAACTGCTGGTCGTACCAGAACCGCATCCTGAAAATCGACACGGAGACGGACAAGGTCGTGGACGAACTGACCATCGGCATACAACCTACTTCGCTGGTCATGGACAAATACAACAAGATGTGGACCATCACGGATGGCGGTTACGAGGGCAGCCCATACGGTTACGAGGCACCGTCTCTCTATCGTATAGACGCCGAGACTTTCACCGTAGAGAAACAGTTCAAGTTTAAGCTGGGCGACTGGCCTTCGGAAGTCCAGCTCAACGGTACACGGGATATACTTTACTGGATCAACAACGATATTTGGCGAATGCCGGTGGAAGCCGACCGTGTTCCCGTCCGGCCTTTTCTGGAGTTTCGGGACACCAAATACTACGGCCTTACGGTCAATCCCAACAACGGGGAGGTATATGTGGCCGACGCTATTGATTACCAGCAACAAGGTATCGTGTATCGCTATTCGCCGCAAGGCAAGCTGATCGATGAATTTTACGTGGGAATCATTCCGGGAGCTTTCTGCTGGAAATAACGAGGAAGGAGGACAAAAATGAAAAGACATCTTATTCTATTGTTCGTGGGGGTAAGCCTGCCCTTTCTGCTTGCCGCCCAGCAGAAAAATTCCGTCAGCATTACCAAAAGGGTACTACGTATTCCGGAGGTTACGGTGGTGGGCAAACGACCTATGAAGGATATAGGCGTGCAACGAACCCGTTTCGATTCCATCGCCATGAAAGAGAACATCGCCTTGTCTATGGCCGATGTGCTGACATTCAACTCATCCGTTTTTGTCAAGAACTACGGACGCGCCACGTTATCCACCGTGGCTTTCCGGGGTACCTCTCCCTCGCATACCCAAGTGACGTGGAATGGTATGCGCATTAACAACCCGATGCTGGGCATGACGGATTTTTCCACCATCCCTTCTTACTTTATCGATGATGCCTCGCTGCTGCACGGAACGTCATCGGTAAACGAAACGGGCGGCGGCTTGGGTGGTCTGGTCAGCTTCTCCGGCCAACCATGAAGGGTTCGGGTTGCAGTACGTGCAGGGAGTGGGGTCGTTCAGCACGTTCGACGAGTTTCTCCGCCTGACCTACGGTGACAAACACTGGCAGTCCTCCACCCGTGTGGTGTATTCCTCTTCCCCCAACGACTACAAATACCGAAACCGGGACAAGAAGGAAAACATCTATGACGAGGACAAGAACATCATCGGTTCCTATTACCCGACGGAACGCAACCGCAGCGGGGCTTATAAGGATCTGCACGTCTTGCAGGAAATTTATTATAACACGGGCGAAGGCGACAAGTTCGGGCTAAACGCCTGGTATATCAATTCCAACCGGGAACTGGCGATGCTCAGCACGGATTACGGGAACGACATGGACTTCGAGAACCGCCAAAGGGAGCAGACGTTTCGCGGCGTCCTCTCGTGGGATCGCGTGCGGGAGAAATGGAAGGTCGGTGTAAAAGGCGGCTATATACACACATGGATGGCCTATGATTACAAGCGGGACAAGGGAAACGGCGAAATGGCTTCGATGACCCGCTCACGCAGTAAGATTAACACGTTCTACGGAAGTGCGGACGGGGATTATGCTCCTTCAGAGAAATGGCTGTTCACGGCCGGTGTTTCCGTACACCAGCATTTGGTGGAAAGCGCGGACAAAAATATCATCTCGCAGGAAGGTAACAAGGCTGTTGTCGGGTATGACAAGGGACGTGTCGAGTTTTCCGGTTCCGTTTCTGCGAAATGGCGGCCTGTCGATCGTTTTGCCGCCTCGCTTGTCCTTCGCGAGGATATGTTCGGTACGGAATGGGCCCCGGTTATCCCGGCTTTCTTCATCGACGGGGTACTGTCGAAAAAAGGCAATATCGTGGCGAAAGCATCCATCTCCCGGAACTACCGTTTTCCCACGCTGAACGACCTCTATTTTCTGCCGGGCGGTAATCCCGACCTGAAAAGCGAGCACGGCTTCACATACGACGTGGGGTTGTCGTTCTCGGTGGGGAAAGAAAATGTATATGCTTTGAGCGGTGGTATCAACTGGTTCGATTCGCACATCGACGACTGGATCATCTGGCTACCCACAACCAAGGGATTCTTCTCCCCCAGAAACCTCAAAAAGGTACATGCTTACGGGGCAGAGACCAACGCCCACCTTGATATAATGCTCGGAAAGGACTGGAAACTGGATATGAACGGAACTTTCTCGTGGACTCCCTCGATCAACGAGAGCGAACCGATGAGTCCGGCAGACCAATCCGTCGGCAAACAGTTGCCATACGTGCCGGAGTTTTCCGCAACGGTGACCGGACGTCTGTCATGGCGGACATGGAGCCTGCTTTACAAATGGTGTTATTACAGCCAGCGTTATACCATGTCGAGTAATGACTATACCCTGACGGGCTATCTGCCCCCTTACTTCATGAATAACGTGACACTGGAAAAACAGCTCTCTTTCCGATGGGCCGATCTGTCGCTAAAGGGCAGCATCAACAACCTGTTCGATGAAGAATACCTTTCCGTATTGTCCCGTCCCATGCCGGGCATCAATTTCGAGATATTCATCGGCATAACACCCAAGTTCGGAAAAAACAAAAATAGTAAACGATAATCTGCATCAATATGAACGCATTAAAGAATTTAAGCCTGCTGTTGCTACTTGTATTAGCATTCACAGGCTGCCACAATAAAAGTTCAAAACTCGCCGATTTCAACCGAACGGTCTATACACCTGAATACGCTTCGGGGTTTGACATAAAAGGTGCAGACGGCAAAAAGAGCGTATTGGTTACCGTCACGAACCCTTGGCAGGGCGCCGACAGCATCACTACGAACCTGTTCATTGCCCGTGATGACGAAGAGGTTCCGGCGGATTTCACCGGTCAGATGCTCAAGGGGGATGCCGAGCGCATCGTCTGCATGTCCTCGACCCATATCGCCATGCTCGACGCAATCGGCGAAACGGGACGCGTAGTCGGCGTGTCAGGCATCGACTACATCTCCAATCCCGACATTCAGGCACGGCGGGACAGCGTTGGAGATGTGGGCTACGAAGGGAACATCAATTACGAACTGCTGCTCTCGCTTGACCCCGACCTCGTGTTGCTTTACGGCGTGAACGGGGCAAGCTCGATGGAGGGTAAGCTCAAAGAGTTGGATATCCCGTTCATGTATGTCGGCGATTACCTCGAAGAGTCTCCGCTGGGCAAAGCCGAATGGCTGGTGGCACTTTCGGAGGTTATCGGAAAACGGGCGGAGGGCGAAAAAGTATTCGCGGAAATCCCCGTCAGATACAATGTCCTGAAAAAGAAAGTAGCGGACAATATCCTCGACGCTCCGTCAGTCATGCTCAACACGCCTTACGGCGACAGCTGGTTCATGCCCTCGACCGAAAGCTATGTCGCCCGGTTAATCAAAGATGCCGGAGGCGATTACATCTACAAGAAGAACACAGGAAACGCTTCCGCGCCCATCGACCTCGAAGAGGCGTATCTGCTGGCCTCGCAAGCCGATATGTGGCTGCATGTGGGGATGGCGAACACGCTTGATGAACTGAAAGCCGCATGCCCGAAGTTCATCGACACCCGCTGTTTCCGTGGTGGACAGGTCTATAACAACAACGCCCGCACCAATGCTGCTGGCGGCAACGACTACTATGAGTCGGCGGTCGTAAATCCCGACCTCGTGCTGCGAGACCTCGTGAAGATATTCCACCCCGAACTGGTCGAGGAAGATTTCGTCTATTACAAGCAACTGAAATAGATGCGCTCCCGTTCCGCCATATTGTTTGCCATGCTGGCCGCCCTCACCCTTTTCCTGTTTCTGCTGGATTTGGCGGTGGGGGCAGTCGCCGTACCGCTCGGCGATGTATGGGCGGCTTTGACGGGCGGCGACTGCCCGCGGACTACGGCGAAAATTATACTGAATATCCGACTGATTAAGGCGGTGGTCGCGTTGCTGGCCGGAGCAGCTCTGTCGGTCAGCGGTCTTCAGATGCAAACCCTCTTCCGCAATCCTCTTGCCGGCCCCTACGTGCTCGGCATCAGTTCGGGCGCGAGCCTCGGCGTGGCACTCGTCGTGCTTGCAGGCTTCGGTTCGTCGATAGGCATTGCCGGGGCGGCTTGGCTCGGAGCGGCGCTCGTGCTGGTCGTCATCGCCGCCGTCGGCCACCGCATCAAGGACATCATGGTGATTCTGATTCTCGGCATGATGTTCTCGTCGGGAGTCGGCGCGATTGTACAGATATTGCAATATCTCAGCAAGGAAGAATCCCTGAAAGCCTTTGTCATTTGGACGATGGGGTCGCTCGGCGACGTGACCTTCGACCAGCTTGCGGTACTCGTCCCGTCGATTATCGCCGGACTGTTGTTGGCGGTGGTGACGATCAAGCCGCTCAACTTACTGCTGTTCGGCGAGGAGTATGCCGTGACGATGGGGCTGAACATCCGACGCTCGCGCGGGCTGCTGTTCCTCTCCACGACGCTGCTTGCTGGTACGGTGACCGCCTTTTGCGGTCCGATAGGCTTCATCGGACTGGCCATGCCCCACGTCACGAGAATGCTGTTCCGCAACAGCGACCATCGGGTACTCGTACCGGGAACCGTTCTTTCGGGTGCGGCGGTGCTGCTTCTTTGCGACCTCGTTTCTAAAATGTTCACCCTGCCGATCAACGCCATCACCGCATTGCTGGGAATCCCCATCGTGGTGTGGGTGGTCTTGCGCAATAAATCCGTCACCGCATGATAAAGTTACACGATTTTTCCATAGGCTACGGCGAGCGCACCTTGCTCTGCGAGGTGGAAACCACCATAGAAAAGGGCAGGCTGACTGCCCTTATCGGGCGCAACGGCACGGGCAAATCGACACTGCTTCGAGCCATCGCCGGACTGAACCGCCGTTATACCGGCCGAATCCTGCTCGACGGGCATAACGCCGCCGATATGCGAGCAGCAGAAATGGCCAGAACGCTGGCATTCGTCACGACCGAGCGCACACGCATCGCCAATCTCAAATGCAAGGATGTCGTGGCTATCGGCCGCGCACCCTATACCAACTGGATTGGAAAGATGCAGGAGGTCGACAAGGAGATCGTCATGCGGTCGCTCGCCTCGGTGGGCATGGAGGCTTATGCGGAGCGCACGATGGACAAGATGTCGGACGGCGAGTGCCAGCGCATCATGATCGCACGGGCGTTGGCGCAGGATACGCCGATTATCCTGCTCGACGAACCCACCTCGTTTCTCGATATGCCCAACCGCTACGAATTGTGTACACTGCTGGCACGGCTGGCGCATGAAGAAAACAAGTGCATCCTTTTTTCCACGCACGAGCTGGATATCGCCCTCTCGCTTGCCGATGCGATAGCCCTTATCGACCCACCCCAGTTGTCGTATATGCCGACCGAAGAGATGCGCCGGAGCGGCTGCATCGAGCGGCTGTTCCGAAATAATTGTGTGACGTTCGATGCCACGACAGGATTCATAAAAGTGGGACAATGACTAAGGAATATATCATAGAGAATTTCACAGCAAATATCAGCGTGGACGAATATATTTCACGCTTCCGGGACGAAAAACGTTTTGTCGAATTTTGCAAACAATGCCCCAACTACGGTAATAGTTGGGGATGCCCGCCGTTCGATTTCGATACCGGAGAATTTCTGCGCCAATATGAATATGCCCACCTGATGGCCACGAAAATAATTCCGGTCGAGAAAAATATTCCGATAGACAGAACGCAGGAATTGATTAAACCGGAACGGCTCAGGATAGAAAGGGAATTGCTGGAAATGGAGCACAGATACGGAGGTCGGGCATTCGCCTATGTAGGAAAATGCCTATACTGTCCCGATTCCGAATGCGCCCGCAAATGCAACCGTCCTTGCCTGCATCCGGACAAAGTACGTCCCTCGCTTGAAGCATTCGGGTTCGATATGACACGAACACTCTCGGAACTTTTCGGGATAGAGCTGCTTTGGGGAAAGGATGGTATTCTACCGGAATATCTTGTGATTGTAAGCGGATTATTTCATAATTCGGCAGAAAATATTATCAGTCATACGAAGCGTAATCAGGATTCAGGAAACCTATAATCTTATTACCCTCATTGATAACAAAAGTCCCTGCAATCCGAATTATAGATTGAGGGACTCGATGAAAGTGAATGTAAAAACTAAAAGAACAACTCTACTTTCGTATGCCTGTTGACTTCGACCGGTACATGGTCGGCTATGCCGCCTCTGCTTACCTTGACGATGCGTTCGATCGGTATGCCACGCTTTTTCAATTCTGCAACGATATAATCCGCTCTCGATGTACTTAATGAACCATTAAGCACAGGAGTTCCAGTCGAACTGTCGGCCGCACCGGTTACTCTCAAGGATAATCCGTATTTCTTGGCCACGCGAGCCAGTTCATCAAGGTTAAGCATTTGGGAAGCATCCGTCAGGTGCGCCGTATTGAGGTTAAAAAAGAAATAGACAGGCGACCCGATGCAATTCCCGGCTTGTATGAGTTCCGTCCTTTCAGAGACGATTATGCCCGGTTTCTCGGCATCATCTCCGTTGTTGCCATATCCAATACTTGCAGAATCAAGCGGCGAGATTCCATCCCAATGCCGGTTTTTCAATCTTGCCCGTAGTGAGTTCAATCCGCTGTAATTATTTCTGGGATAACCTTGACGGCGGTCGGTCTCATCGTCATTAACCAGATGACCGTACTTGTCAAGCAATCCTTCTATTTCCAGAATTTTCTTCAATTCTGCGACCGTCCGTCGGTTGCGGTCGTACCAGTCTTTATAACGCTTGTTTTCTCCGGATAAGATATTGGCATGATCCACGAGCCACTCATTCTGACGAATGTAAGATGTCGCATCAACCGCGCGTTTCCAACCGACCTTTCCGAGATGAAACGTGAAACCGGCGGTCAGCGATACCATGTGGTCGCCGAGGCGGTTCGGGCGTCCGTAACCATCGAAGTCCTGAAAGGTGGTCGTGCCGGAGAGTTCCAACATGGCACTTACTCGTTTGGAAATCCGATATTCTCCCTGTACGCCATACGAAACAGTAAAGGGATTATTCCCGTTAGAGGCATTGTGCAACAGGCCGACACCGGCAAAGGGAGCAAGATTCCAGCGTACCTGTTCTTGCCGGGCATATCTGCAGCCAAGGACATTCCACAGCAGATCCGCATGGATATGGTGGTAGTCCTGATTGGACAATGTTCCATCTTTGAACTGCACACCGCTGTAATTGATACGTGCGCCGACGGACGGAGTGAACCATTTTCCGACTGCGAAACTGTACGAGGGTTTCAAGCGTCCGAAGAGGTCTTCGCAGCCGAGAGGTGTGCCGAGAAAGGCGGACGTACCCCCGGCAATACTGACAAACCAGTTGCCAGTCAGGGATGCCGGAAGTACCACTCCGTCAAGATAGACGGGCTGTATCGGTTGCAGTTCCTCCGAGACATTATAGTACGGTGTATGTTGTACAGTATCCACCTGTACGGGTTGTATACTTGCCTGTGCCTGCAACGTGCAAAGCACGGCCAATATAAAAAAGATTTGTTTCGTCATATTCCAATGATATTATTCGTTATACTTTTTGATTTGTCATGAGACGTATGCCACTTACCGTTTGGGTTTCTTGCCAATGGCCGGACGCATCATGCGGCTCGCCATCCTCATGCTGCGGAGTGCCCATGCACGGTTGTCCTCGTCCTCATCGCGCCCCCATTTCAGGTCGCTGCCGCCACCTCCGCCGCCACGAGTTTCGGCAAAAGTGGTGGCATCATCGACCATACCGAGAAACAGCATCGTCGCGCAGTGCATCACGTCTGTACCTTGTTCCGCTATGGACTGGACGAGCGAGCCGTCGAACAGTTGCCGTTCCGCCACGTCCATCTGTGCCGATACGTTCCTATACTCGCCGACCACATTTTCCAGCAGGACATCCTTGAGCAACGTGTCCACTTTGGAATGTATATCATGGGAGTATTTGTAGGCTTCCTCCTTGAGTTCCCCGGTACGTTCCTCAATGGCATCCATGTTCTCTTTCAGCTCGGCAAGCTGCCGGTCAGCCGTCTGTAACTTCTCCTGCTTGTCTGCCAGTTGCCTGTTGATGCCTGCCAGCTCTTTCTCCAGACTTTTAACTTGTGCGGCTAATTGTTCCGCATCGCCCTTGTTCGCTTTCAAATCCTGTTCGGCTGCCGATAGCAGAGCCTCTTTTTCGGCTTTCGACTTCTCAAGGTTATCGACCATTGTCGTAAGCCCCTTGACCCTGCGCTCTGCCAGACGGATGTCCGATTGAAGGGTTGCCAGCACCTTTTGGTGGCGGTCTATATTTTCCTCGATGGTCGTACATTCTTCCGATAGCATACGGCGGTATTCTTCGGTAGTCCTGTGCCGTGCGCCTGTTTCGGATATGCTTGTTCCTCTCGACATTCCCCACCTTGTATTGACTTCGGCGAAAAAGTCGGTATGAAGCTGTTTCATCCTTGCGCTGTATTCAAACTTGTCCTTTCCGGCGAATATTTCCTTGTACGCAAAGCGGCCGTCTTTGATTGGCAACAAAGTACAATGCACATGAGGGTTCAATTCGTCAAGGTGTACGATGAATGCGGCGATGTTCTGCTCGCCATATTTGCCACTCACGAATGAATAGACGTCTTTCGCCCAGCGTTCAATATCGCTCATTCTTTTGATACGGGTATTGTTCGCACCTTCATCAAAATCCACGTTCTGCGTGCCGAACGCGAGTTCGTGCATCCGCTTACGGGAACCGCCGAAAATGAAGTTCACCACCGTGCGGTACTTCGGTTCTGCCAGTCCTTCGTTGGGGTCTTTGATTCCACGCCTCTCCAATATGTCCGCCATCCGTTCGGGAATGTTGCGGCTCGTGTCAATGGGACGTACCTTGCCTCCGGGCGCAATCTCGAAGTTCAGGTGTTTGCGTGTGGGGTCGTAATTCCCCTTATTCATAGCGTACTTTTCCGCCCTTTCACTGCGGTCACGCAAATGTTCGTTGCTTTGGGCTGCGGTGATGCCTTTCGACACCTGCATATCAAGTACCTGTTTTTGATCTGCCATACTCTTTTCGTGTTGTTTGGACAATCCGTCCTGTCCCAGCTTGCTGCTTGCCCGGACAGCCTACCGACGGTCGGAGACCTATCGGGGTATTAGGCTCCCCCTTCCCTTTGTTTCGTGGCAGACGGGCAAGCCCGTGTGCCTCCTATAACCGGCAGGATAACCGTTAAGGGATGGAGGTGGATTGTTCGCGTTATACAATCTGTTTTCGACTCCCGGTTCAATCCACCATCGCCTGTGCCTTTGCCAGAAGCGATAAAAAAGGTTTGCGAAGCGATTTGAGGCGTTCTTGGTCTTCGTCCATGTCGAAGTCCGTCACTGATGCCTCGGTGTCGAGAATCAGCCCGGCGAGGTCTTTGGCGGACTCGATGAAAGCAGCCCATTCTTCACCGAGGTCAAACCGGAAGAAATCCACAAGCGGCGAACTGTCATCGAATCTCGACTTGTGCAGGATTTTTTGCAGGGCGGCGTGGGCGATGCAGCACAAGGCTGTTTCACGATGTTCCGTGACCAAAGTGCCGGAATGTGCGGAGGTCGTGTTGGAATGGGTGTCCAAACAGAGTCCGGTGTCACGGTCGGCAATTTCAGTCTTTGCCAGACTTACGAGTTGTCCACATATTACGCCAGTTTCGGCAGCGGTCGTTTTGCCGATTACCCAATCGGACAATACCTCACGGAGCTGTCTGGCAAAGTCCGGCTGCTCCTGTGCATTGCGGGGCTGTGCTGCCTGACCGGATTGTACGGTCATGGTAATGACCACGCTTTTGGGAAGCTGGATGCGGGTCAGCAAACCGAATGCCTCCATTGCACTCAAAAAAGAACGGACGGTAGCCCTGTGCCAATGCCACTCCGATGCGAGGTCGGAAACGGTCAGGTGGCACTGGTTGGGTTGCAGCACGTAGGCCTTCTTTCTTAAAAACGGAGAAACGAAACCTGCCAGTGATTTGTCCAACAGGTCACAGTACGCTTCGGTGCGTGTTTTGCGTTCATCCCCTTTCTCCTTGAGATATTCGAATACCTCCCTGTCTGCCAATATGGAAACAGGTATCTTTTGGTTATTTTTCATTTTCATTCGGTTTTAATGATTCATATTGTGCGGATATATCAGTGTTGCCGCTGTCCGCTTCATGCGGCAGATTTGCGTGATGATTCTCGTGATAGGATTCTGACAACATTCCGGGATGCTTTGCCCATCCGGAAAGTGTGTCCGTATCCTTGCATTCGGACATGACCCGAACGGAGGGATAGAACAGGGCTGCCAGAAGAAGATAGGCAATGGTTATCGCCAAGGTGTACAGATGCGGCACAAAGCCGATGACCAGTGCGCCCGATGCGAGTGTGACAAATGCACGGGGGCGGTCAAGCAACCTGCGTAACCAGTTGTCCGTCCGTCGGAACGAAAACATTGCGGCACAGACACCGGTAGAGAGTAGGATTCCAAACTCACCCATATGTCCACAGGCATATACATAATGGAAAAGAAGCAGGCATATCAGCCATACTTGCACATACAGTTTACGGGCGTTGCCGCTTCGTGCCATTGCCATGTAAAAGGGTGTCATGAACCGCTTGTTGTTCTTGTACAATGACATTGATACCCCGAAAGGTATCGCGCAGAAAATGAGTAGCAGGATATTCAGTAACATAAGTAATAGGGCTTTTCGGGTATGGGAGTGGGACGCACAATGAGTTCCAACTGGACAATACCGTATGTCGCCAGCCGGATAAGGGTTTCGGCATCCTTGGGCGAAAAGTACATGGCCGCTTTCTTGATGCGCTGCTTGAATGTAATGTCTTGCTTTCGGTAGATGGCCAAAGCCTTGTCCAGTTCGTGTTCGGGAATAGTCCATGTCGTACCCTCGGCGTGTATGCCGTTCGTCTTGAAGGCACGCAGTACCAATGTACGGGAAACGAGGTAGTCGGTGCGGTCGGTTCTTGAGATGATATGCTCCTTGTAGAGATTGTCATCGGCAACCTCTATCCACGTCCGGTAGGCATTGATGCAATAGACCATCTGTCGGTATAAGGTGTTTCTCATATAAAATTCATCAGCACGTCGGACTTGTCTTTCTTGTATTTCAGGAACCCGCTTTTGGAGTGTAGTTCCAAGTCGAGGCATAAGTCCCCGTACATCTGCTCCAAAGAATCATAGATGGTGACAAGGATGCTGTTTACATTGCCCTCCGTATCCGTCTTGGCGTTCATCTTGAACATCTGTCCGAAAGCGGGATTCGAGTATGCACAAGTGCTGTGACCGAATTTTTCCGTCCGCATCGGAATATGGTGGTAGAGCGTGATCAACTCCATGTCGTCCTCGAACATATCCATTACTTCGTCCAGTTCGTAAGGGGTGCGCAACGGAAACGTAAGCAGCACATAGTCGCCGTAGAACTGCGGTTCTTCCATCGTCGTCACATCGAGCAACTGCGGAAGTTGCAGGGGGACGAATGCCATGAAGTCATTATAAAAATGTCGTAACATATTCATATCTTTTTCTGTTGTTATATTTTACAGCGTGTGTATGAATGCCTCCATCAGCATTCCGGGCAGCTCGTCCAAGCGGTTGTCTCCGGGGTGCAGCATCCTGCCCAACTCCCTGAAAGCGTCGGGTGTCTGCGAGGCAAGCATATCGAGTTGCTCTCTTTCTTCGGCTGAAAGCAACGCCAGGCAGAAACCGTCCAACGACGAATAAGGCTGGAGAAGCATCCAGATGTAGGCTTGTGCCTGTGCCGGTGTCTTGACTTTTTTATTGCAGATGTCGTCGATACAGGTTCGGATATTCTGAATCAGCCTGCGGTTGGTGCGCATGGCCAGATAAATCATGGCATTGCGATAGGTGATGTCGTTCCGTTCGGCGGCAAGGAATATCTGTGCACAGCATCGTTCCGTGTCATGAGTGATGTCGGAAAGATTCTCGCCGTCGAAATCAGGCAGACGTGAAAGGAATGCCCGGTACACGGCATCCTCCTTTTCGATAAAGGTCGTCAGGTCTGCCATACAATGAATACCGTAATCAATCGTTTCAGCAAGGGTAGTTCGATAAGTGGCAAGAATGTGTTGTCGGTTTCTCTGACTGACGGGCCGGTTATCCAATGAGGCAAAGAACGGTCGGATTGTTTCAGCCGCACGATGCAACTCTTTGTCTTCAAGATGCGGTGAGATTTGTTCTTTTACCCACAGTATATCCTTATAAGTGCGTGTTTGAGACAGCACCATCCGTGAAAATTCCATGCGGATGGAATCATGTATCTGTTCACACTCTTCTCTTACAGTGGAATGAAGCCGGCCAAGCGTATCACATTCGAGATGCAGGAATACGGAATCCCTCAATGTTTGCCATTGCTTGAGGTGTCCGGCCAATTCTTTAATGGAGAGTTTTTTCTGCCTGCGTATGTCGGACAGGTATTCCCTGTATGTTCCGGCAGGGTCATTCTTGGCTTTCGCCAATCGTTTGCCATTGCCGTTGTCGCATGACGCGCATAGGAATATGGCAATCGAAACGGCAATTATTTTGGCAAAGATTATCGGCTGTTTTAAGTTCGATTTTAATGTTTTCATACTATATCATTTCGTACTATTTAGTGCAAAACTATATATTATTTTTGATACTTCGCATCCGAAAAACCGTATTTTGTGCATTTTTTAATATCGTACTTAATAGTATGATTACCAATGAAAACAAGTGAAGATAAAACACGTGGAAATGTACGATTTTCGTTTTTTAATATAGTATGATTCATATACTCGAATAAAACTTGTATATTTGCACTTGTTATCATGAATATTGTATATTGATATGGCAAAAGTCGGTTATATATTCGAGGCTAATTCCTACGATGCGTTTGATGCGGATAAGGAATGGATGCGCCAATATGGGTGTGTACAGGTGGTTGAAGAATCGGTCGGACACGAGACGCTTAGGCCGAGATGGAAACAACTGATGTCGAATCTTGAAAGAGGAGACGAATTGGTGATGTCAAAATTCAGCAATGCCGTTCGTGGTTTACGGGAACTATCGGCATTGATTGAGCTATGCCGCATCAAGGTCGTGCGTATTATCTCCATTCACGATAAAATTGACACCGACAACAAATTGTTTCCGGACACGACACCGGCGGAAGTATTGGCCATGTTCGGGGCATTACCGGAGGAAGTGGCTGTTTTGCGGAAGTCGTCGGATAAAATTATACGCCTGCAGCAGAGTATCAGTATTCCGATTTCCAAAAAAAGTATGAGTAAAACTGAACGGGACAAAAAAATCGTGGATATGTATAACAATGGGTATTCAATCCGTGATATTTGGAAAGAAAGCGGTGTCCAAAGTAAAAGCACCGTGTACAGCATTCTCAATAAATACAAGGTTCAGCTTAACCGAACACCGGGACGAGTGCCGGGCATCCGGAAATAGAACTTATAAATCAATATGGATATTGAAAATCAATAGATTGCTTGCGTAATTCATCGTTTTTTCGTATCTTTAAGTTGGATATAACTATATAAAAACAAGACCTATGGGAGATATTATAATTTTATTGCTGGTGTTCTTGGTAGTGGGCAGGCTTTTGAGGGGCGTGTTCGGAGGATTCAGCAAAAGCAGTTTTCGGGATGACAAATAACTCCGGATTGTTGTAACTGGCAGATATTTGTTAATTTTGCACCGTATTCATAAAAATCAAGAACAATATGACAAAAGCGGAAATTGTCGCTCAGATCTCACGGCAGAGCGGAATAGAGAAAACGGTGGTGATGACTGTGATAGAATCATTCATGGAAAATGTAAAAGAGTCGATGGTTGCGGGAAACGAGGTGTTCTTGCGCGGGTTCGGTAGCTTTATCATCAAACGGAGAGCTGAAAAGACGGCCCGGAACATTTCGAAGAATACGACAATTAAAATTCCCGCTCACAATATCCCTGCATTCAAACCTGCCAAAGCATTTCTGAATGCGGTAAAAGAGAACAAGTAGAGTATAAAAGTACAGATGGTGCAACAACACCGTAATGAGTAAAACAAAAGCGACCCGAAGGCCGCTTTTGTCGTGATAAGGCAAGGATTATTTCTTGCCTTTTTTCGCTGGTTTGGCCGGCTTTTCAGGAGTTTCCTCCTTCTCGACGGGCGGATAGAACTTGACGGCGACCATCACGATACGGTTGTGTTTCACACCGCTTTGGTCGCTCCATTCTTCGGGCTTGAAATACCCCTCGACGGTCAGCATCGTACCCTTGGTCAGTTGGTCGAACGACCCGGTGTTCTCGTTTTTACGCCACGCCTCAAAATTCATAAAGGCGGAAACGCGTTTGGATTCCTCGCCATTATTCTCCAATCGGCTTACTGCCAGAGGGAAACGTGCTACACTTGCGTTGGTGAACTGACGGATTTCTGCATCCTTTCCTACGAAACCGGTTACTACGAAATTGTTTTCAATCTTTTTCATAATGAATTGTTTTTAGAAGTTATTAAATCAATTTTACGCTGCCTCAAAAAGTAGGTGCAGTTAAGGGGATGCACCAAGGCCGGACGCATCAATACTCTTTATTTTTGTCCGTAGGCAAAACCGGAAGGCTCGATAAAGGAAGATTGTACGGCTGCGCCATTGGTCAAGACTTCCAAAGTCGTTCCCGTCTGCATACTATCTTTGCATCGGAAAATGATGATGACTTCGGCGGAAAACTATTCTGAAAATGAGCGGAAAACCGTAGTTGCAGGGGAAGTGAAAGTGCAATCCGTCCACCGGCACAATGGTGCGCGTTTCGGCTGTAAGTCCGCAGAATCGGCAGGTATTTTCGTGTAATTCGGTCGGACTGAATTGAGGTGGCTACAAACAGAACACTGAACTGACAACAGGTTGCGGTACCGCAGAAGGGAATATCAACGAAGTGGCGACAAAAGGCGGAACGGGGTATCGGGGTACTGCCATGTTCCCGTCCGGCAGAAAGAAAAGGGGACAAAAGGGAAAAAGGAAAGAACCCTGCTTTTCGGAAAAGCGGACGGAGCTTTTCACGAATGGCTGTTTTTTACAAAAGGATATGGCGCAGCCAAAAGAGAGAGATAGATGTAAAAAAGGGAATGCGGCGTGGCAGGAATGGAAGATTATCCCGTTCCTGCCTGCCTGTATCATCAAAATTCTGCCATGATTACCCGATGCTCGAAAATCTTTTTTTGATTACTGGGACGTCTTTGGCAAACCCATAGGTGATGCTTGCCATAGCCGAAGACGAAATAATCATCAAGGCGTGTTTTTTCTTGTAGGCGTTCCATGCCGGTACGCAGTTCCGCTTCATCGGTTGAGAAAAGAATCGTGTTGATGATACGGAAGTAGAGTTCTGTTACCTCGTCACAATAAGGACAAAAGCTATGCTCAATCGTTGCTTTCATGTTTCTTTGATTTTAATTCTACTTCTACTATGTCTTCTATTCGACCATACAGGACAGAGCGCAACGCTGTTTTGTCAATGGCGTAATACTCGGCGATATGTCCGTGCTGTTTTACGAAATATCGTTTGAGAACATCGGAGAAATCAAAGAAGTAGCCCATCAATGCGATACCTCTTTTGAAATGGATGCACTCTTTCACGTTTCGGGTAATCCAGTTCTTGTCTTCACGGCTCAACTTGTCTCCGTTATCAAGTTGTTCCCGTAACTGGTAAACCCTGCTGTCTTTCAGCTTCTCTAATTCGGGTACGTCCCATTGGACGAATTTCATTGCTATCTGCTGCATCGCTCTTGTATTTAATCGTAAATAATCACTTCATCACGATACTCGACCACCTCTTTGCCACTACTAAGACGCACCACTATTTTATTGCCGAAGTCGCCGACAACTGTTCCCTCAGAGTAGCCTTTATAGGGGGTAAGCAAGGTGCAGTGCGCACCTATAATTTCGCTATTTTCTTCGTATTCGTACATAAGTCATGTCATTTTACGGTTACAACTTGATATCCCATTTCCCCTGTGAGAAGATTCTGAAGCTCACGTATTCGTCTGTAAATTCGTAGGACAGAATTTTGATATAAGTTTTGTCTTTGGCTTCCAACGAAGCTATCAGTCTGTCGATTTCTTCTTCCGGATAAACCCAACGAGAGGTAAACTCCGCATCCACGCTATCGCTGTGTCTATTGACAAAGCCGTCGAAAGTGTCATCCAAGAATGCCTCTATCTTGTCGAGGTCTGCTTTGTTTTCCGTCCTTGCGTAGAAAATGTTTGTTGCATAGTTTGCCATAATCCTAAGTTTTAAGTTTTTTATTTTCCCTCTTTTAGCATTTCAGCTACTTTCGGGCTTGATTGAAAATTATGTCGCCTCAAAAGGTGTTATGGCTCTTTATGCAGGGTTTCACGACCAAATACGACCTCTGCAAAGCGGAGCGTGGAGATTTTGTCGGGAACCGTCAGGCTGTGACCTTGAATACAAGAAAGACATGACAAGTACCTTTGCGACACAATTCTCATCAGGCAGACCGAAAGTTGGGATGCGAGGATAGAATGCCTATGGCAGAAGTTACGATAAAAGGAACTTCCGTAAAATTGGGATGCAGCGAAAAAAGAAAATATCGGTGCGATTATCTTCTCTTTTGACTGTGAATATAAAAGTAAGGGGGAGAACTTCGGTAAAGGTTTAGTTTAGTCTATTAGCTTATATATATGCTAAACTAAAGTAAACTAAATATAGGCAGATATATTGGACTGCCTGTATAGGTGTTTTGAGGGAAATGGTTACCTTTGCAAAAAACAATGTTCCTTGAAAGAAACAGAGATTTGTCCTTTTTTCTTTTGGCTGTAGTTATTCATCCATAGATGACTGCAACAATCACTCTTGGCGAGAGGATGAAAATCGTGTGAAAAGACTTGGAAAAATACTCAAAGTACGAACAAGTGAAGAGAAAGAAAGGTAGTGCAAACAAAAAAACAAGAAAATAAGATAATTCGTGTTTCTGTTCCTAATTTGTTTCTTGATAAAAACACATCACAATATAAACTATTAATTTACAAGATATTATGATGTGAAATTTTGAGATATAACTAAATTTTCCAGATTTCAACGAGTCAAGAAAGAGCGCAGTAAACGCTTTTACAAAAATGTCTGCATCCCGCCGCTCGAATCCCATTAGGGCTTCTGCATAGCAGTCTACAATTGCAAAGTTATGAAAAAGTTTAAATAAAATAAGTTATATCACAACTAAATTTATGATATAACTTATTTTAGGTGCGTTTGAAAGCGGTCATTACGAAATCAACCGCTTTTGTAGTGTGGTTTTATCTGGGTTAGTTCAGACGTTTAGTCGGCGAGGGGAATTTTGTCGATGCGGCGCTGGTGTCGGCCGCCCTCAAATTCAGTTGTGAGGAATGTGTCGACTATGGCACGGGCGGTGTCGATGTCGATGAAACGGGCCGGCATCACAAGCACGTTGGCATTGTTGTGCTGGCGTGCCAGCCGGGCGAGTTCGGTGTTCCAGCAAAGAGCCGCGCGGATGCCCTGATGCTTGTTGAGGGTCATGCCGATGCCGTTTCCCGTTCCGCACATGGCTATGCCGAGAGCGTCGTCGCCGGCCTCGACGGCTTTGGCGCATGGATGTGCAAAGTCGGGATAATCACAACTTTCCGAACTGTGAGTGCCGAAGTCGTCGGTGCCGAAGCCTTCCTGATGGAGATGTCCGATGATGGCTTGTTTCATCTCATAACCGGCGTGATCGCTGCAGAGTGCAATCTTTTTGTCTTTCGGGATTATAAAGTTTTTTTCGCTCATGCTTTTGAAATTATGATGTTGAATGACTGATTCTCTTTGTTGCTACAGGCTTAGCGACAGGTGCTTCCATAAGCGCTGGGGTATCATGCGCCACAGGCCGTTGACTATGCGCCAGCGCGAATCGATATATGCCACGCGGCGTCCGGTGAGTATGGCGCGCTCGATTTTCGGGCATGCATAGTCGAGGCTCATTTCCATCGGGTAGCTGCGGTCGGGGTCGAGCAGGGCGGTGCGGATGAAGCCCGGGCGGATGTCGGTGAAACGTACGTTGACATGCCGCGTGTAGGCCAGCTGCTCCAGGGCGTTGATGAATGTCTGCTGGAAGCGTTTCGAGCTGCTGTAGGCGGCCGAAATGCCCATGCCTTTGGTGCCGGCCACTGATGTGATGGCCGCGATGCGTCCGGCGGTCACGTTGGCCGTGTCGCGGAAATATTTGAAGGCCGCCGTCAGGATGCGGGCAAAGCCTATGACGTTGGTGCGCAGCGTCTCTACGACTTTTTCTGTGTTGAGGTCGGGATCCTGATAGCCGCATCCTGCGGCATAGAGCAGGATGTCCATGCCGTCGCGCATCTTGATGAGGTCGTAGAAACGCTCCTGCGCGTCGTCGGCTGCCGTGTCAATCTCTTTATACACTATCTTTCCGGGGACGAGCTCGCTGATGGTTTTCAGCTTCTCTTCACGCCGGGCTGCTATGCCCACGAGCATTCCCGCGCGGGCCAGATCGAGGGCAATGCGTTCGCCGATGCCCGATGATGCTCCGATGATGATTATTCGTTTTGCCATGGCTGTGTGGTGTTAATGGTCGCAGAGCATCTTTCGGTCGTGTTATTGTTTCGGTGTCAATGCCCTGCTTGGGTTATAACCGCGGGCTCTTCGCTCTTGTTCAGTGGCAGGGTGTAGATGATCGAAAAGCTGCCGCTGAAGGATCCGCCCCGCTTGCCGTAGCCCGGAATATACATCGGCTTGCCCTGCGGCGAGTTGCTTTCATGCAGCAGCGCGTGATATTTCACGTTCCATCCCAGCGATATCGGCCCGGCTATCTTCACTCTCACTCCGGCTATGAATTCAAAGAATCCGGCGGTGCAGTGCTGCGACGGTATCTCGATGGTTTCCTGTTCGCCCCAGTAGTCGTTGGTGATGTCGATGTTTTCGACGCTGTAGTTGAATGTGGTGAAACCGTAGCGCACACCCACGTTGAGCTGGTAAGCCGGGGTGTTGTTGAAAAACATGTTGTAGTTCATGCCAAGACGGAAATAGGGGGCAAGTTTGGTCTTGAATGTGTAGTTCTGTCCGTCGGGAGTGTCGTTGCAGGCTCCGAGACCGAATTCCACCACCGGTTTGTAGCGGTTGTGGAGGCTCAGCTCGGCCCAGACATCTGCGCCCCCGTAGTGCTGGCCGAGGAGCCGCATCACGGGGTCCCATATGTTCAGGCCCACCGACACCGACTCCAGCAGGGGATATTTCATGCGCTTGAGCTCTTTGTCGTTGGCTGTGCTGTCGACCCATTCTTTGCCGGTGATGGTGTCGACGAGCACCACATTTCCCTGGGCATCAAGCATCTCGGCGAGGTTGGCTTTCGGGTATTCCACTTTCTGAGGCGTGTTGACGGGCTGAGTGGTCGACGGCTTGGGCCGCACCGGAGTGATCTTGCGCTGGCTCATCGCCGGGAGGGCGAGGCACAGGGCGAGAAGCACTGCCGGTATTGCCGGCGCGAACGACTGTTTTATTTTGAGGCAAATCTTGTTCATTGCTCTGTTGAGGATGTGCGGAAGTAGATTCGGATGCGTTCGATGTCGGTGTTGGTGATGAGCGAGTCGGCCACGATAACAGAGTCGATGAGATGGCTGGTGTGGCTCATTTTCGTTATCTTGTAGCGAAGCATCGCTCCGCATTCTTCCGAGGCGAAGTAGGGCTCGGAGGTGTAGCTGAAGCTGATGGTGTCGTTGTATGCCGTATCGTCGAGTCCTTCCTGGGTGTAGTGAAAGCAGTAGGCTGTGGAGGTGGCTGTGGAGCGGAACGGCAGGTAGGCCTGGCTGAGTCCGGTGCCCGAGGTGTAGAGCAGCGAGTCGTCGGGGGCGCCCACTCCGCCGATGTCAAGGTCCTGCAGCGTGATGGCCGATTTGGTCTGTGAAGAGTAGAAGCCGGCCAGCGGCAGGCTGCTCTGGTTGTCGGTGCATCCCGTGGTGTTGCAGCTGCTCAGGGCAGCTGCCGACGCTAAGCCGAGGGTCAGACTGATGATGATCGTTTTCTTCATTCGTGGATTCGGAATCATTTTGCCGTGGCGTCGGTCGTGCCGGGAATGTTCAGCTCTTCTTCAATCTCGTAGTCGTTGCGGCGCGACGAGTTGCGGGCAATAAGCTCGCCGATGAACCCGGTGAGGAACAGCTGTGTGCCGAGGATCATGGTGGTGAGAGCGATATAGAAGTAGGGCGAGTCGGTGACGAGGCGATAGGCTTCGTCGTTGCACACGTGGTAGAGCTTGATGCCGCCGAGCACCATCACGGCGATAAGGCCGATCATGAACATCAGGCTGCCGAGCAGACCGAAGAAGTGCATCGGTTTGCCGCCGAATTTGTTGGTGAACCAGAGTGTTATCAGGTCGAGATAGCCGTTGACGAAGCGGTCGAGGCCGAATTTCGATTTGCCGTATTTTCGTGCCTGATGGTGCACCACTTTCTCACCGATGCGTGTGAATCCGGCGTTTTTGGCGAGATAGGGGATGTAGCGGTGCATGTCGCCGTACACTTCGATGCGTTTCACCACCTTGTTTCGGTAGGCTTTCAGGCCGCAGTTGAAGTCGTGGAGATTGTGGATTCCGCTCACCCTGCGCGCCGTGGCGTTGAAGAGCTTCGTGGGGATTGTCTTCGACAGGGGGTCGTAGCGTTTCTGTTTCCAGCCGCTCACCAGGTCGTATTTGTCCTCGGTGATCATGTGGTAGAGCTCCGGAATTTCGTCGGGGCTGTCCTGCAGGTCGGCGTCCATCGTTATCACCACGTCGCCTTTGGCGCGGGCGAATCCGGTGTTGAGGGCCGGCGATTTGCCGTAGTTGCGTCGGAAGCACACGCCTTTGACAGCGGGATTCTCTTCCGAGAGTTTCCGGATCACATCCCATGATTCGTCGGTGCTGCCGTCGTTGATGAAGAGAATTTCATAACTGAAACCGTTTTCGGTCATCACGCGCCGAATCCATTTTTCGAGTTCGGGGAGCGATTCGGCTTCGTTGTATAACGGAACGATTACGCTTATATCCATCGTAGATTTCTTTGTTGGTTGTTATCAGTCGTTTGTTACAGGGTTGCCGGCGCGGGTCTGCTGAAAGTCATTCTTGTCGCGCCGCGGTTTGGCAATGTGGATTATCGGAGCGAAGATCAGCGACAGGATGCCGCCGACCGCCATCGTTAGCCATGCCATCGACAGCGTGAAATCGGATGCCGAGGGCACGGATGATGTGGCGATCATGCGGTTGAGTATGTCGGCGGCATGGGCGTTGCCGGCTGTGCCGGTGGAGCGGAGCATGGCGATGCTGTCGCGGACGAGGGTGATGATGTAGTCGGGTTCTATCCATGTCAGGTAGGCCATGGTGACGAGGCCGCATATCACACTGCCGTAAAACACCGTGAGCAGGCCTTCCATGCTCAGCTCTCCTACTGTCGAGTCATAGTCGCGCAGCCTGTGCGACTTGCGCATCGAGCGAAAGAGCAGAAACGGGAAGGCGAGGACAAGAAGCAGAAAGGCGAGCGAAGCCATTAGCGAATAGCGTGACAGCACCATCGAAATGAATATCAGGCACAGATAGATTCCGAAGGGACGTCCGGAGATGGCCGCGCGGTGGTAGTATGTCGTTGCTTTTGTTTCTGACATGCAGGGTTGAATTTGAATGCAAATATACTACTTTTTGCTCTCTTTACGCGCACGCATGCGAAGAATCGCTTGAAAAGGATGAGGGATGCGGCGCTGATTTTGCCAAAAATCCATCAACGAGACGTAAAATCCGTTTTATTAATGTTATATTATGTATTGTAATAGGCATGTGCTAAAATATTAATAATCAGAAATAACAATATTTTTAATCCTATATAAACGTTTATATTGAGGCTATATGCTATTGCGCTATGATTTAATCGATGTTATTTTTGCATTGTAAAATTTTTCAGTTAAGGATTTCCGACCCGATTTAAGGTAAAAAAGAAAAGGATAATAGGTATTAAAGGTTTATTTCCAAGGGAGGTTTTGATTGGTTTCTCCCTTATAAATCAGGGGTCGAAAAGAAATGTTAGAGTGAAATCTTACGGTGAGTTAACACCGGGTGCGACCAAAGCGCCACACGACAGCGGG